>Ga0208231_1000337_pt1 | contig 13221 bp, 10 predicted proteins | sample LakMenEpi15Jun12_FD_150702 | JGI IMG/M metagenome (GOLD analysis project Ga0208231, IMG submission 150702) | Freshwater microbial communities from Lake Mendota, WI - 15JUN2012 deep hole epilimnion (SPAdes) | ecosystem: Environmental > Aquatic > Freshwater > Lentic | place: Lake Mendota, Madison...
CTTGGATCCCGTCTCACCGGGAATAGCAGTCCAGTTGCCCGAGCCGGCCGGGAAGCGGACCTCCCATTGGTAGGTCCAATCGTTAGAAAATGCGATGGCTGCTAGCTGGGTCGAGTCATCGGCACAGATGGTTAGGTTTGCTTGAGGCTGGCCGGGCCAAGCGAGTGCCTGAATTTCGGTATCGGGCACCGAATCTACAAAGAGCCAAAAAGCCTCGCTCGTGTCGGGGCATCCGCCAGGAAGCCAGGTGGTCTGCAGGTAGTACGTTCCGCCCGTAAACGTTGAAAACGTTTGCTGGGTACTGCCCAAAACCGGAACCGTGATGGCTTGCCCGAATGCATCGGTAGAATCGCGCAACCATTGGTAGAGCACCGAGGTACCTACTGCCGTAGTACTTGGACCCTGCAGTTGAATCGTTTCTGTTTCGCAAAAACCAACCGAGTCAATCGTGGCGTCTGCATCAAGAACCTTAATGGTGGTCATGGACCCGGGAAGGTGAACCACCGCAGTGGACGGGGTAAACATGTTTACCACCGTGTCTTTAGACATCTTAGAACAGATTCCATTGCTGGTCTGCACCGAATAGGTCCCTGAATTAAACACGTCTAAATTGATGGAAGTCGCTCCGGGCAAGGGAACGCCGTCTTTGAACCACTGGTAGCCATTTTGGCCGGGATTGGCCGTAATACGCACCGTGTCTCCTTCGCAAAATCCCCAGTCCTTGACGGTGGTGTGCAGGTTATTAAAGCCTCCCGCGATGGAATTCACGGTAGCGGTCGGGCTGACATTAACTAATAATTGAATCGTATCAGACCATAAGGACGGCGATGAACTCTTCACAACCACGCTAAAAAATCCGCTCGTCGTAATGCTCTCGGGAACCATTACCCAGGCATACTTAGTACCTACTGAATTGCTGTCTGTGCCCACCGGAAGGGGTAGAATGGACTGCCACTTTACAATTTGAGCCGTGTCGGAGAGGGCCAGAGTGAAGGCACTTGGCGTTCCGGGGGCATAAAGGACCTTAAAGGAGTTGGTCGAACCCATCGAATTGCCCGCAATTTGGAGCTCCAAGCGCAGGGAGTCGCCCGTGCACTTTGATAGGTTGGCGGTCTGAAGCAGCGAAACGGTTTGGGCTTCGGCAGAAAAACCAAGAACCAGTGTGGTGATTAAACCGCCGACAAGGGCTCGAATATTCATAGGCGTCTGCATAGGGTTAGGTTGCAAAAATACGCCATCCTGAATGATTAAATGGCCTGACCCGAGAAAGGCGGACCTCAATCACTGCCCGAGGGCTTCGACTGAATGACCGACTGAAGGTGCTATTTTTGGCTCCATGCTCAAAGCCATCCGAATCGCCCTGCGTGGAATTGCAATTGCCTGGCTTCAAGAACGCCACATGAAACTGCACAGTTTGGCCGCCCTGGTCGTGGCCCTGCTGGCCTGGTTTTCTGGCGTTGATGCAATTAGTTGGGCCGTTTTAATGCTTTGTGTCGGGCTCGTCGTCAGCCTCGAGCTTATGAATTCCGCGCTAGAACGCCTATCAAACAGGGTTACCCTGGAGACCGACCCCCTGATCCGCGACGCCAAAGACATGTCAGCAGCAGCCGTACTTGCTGCTTCGATTTTTGCCGCAATCGTGGGAATCATTTTACTGGGACCTCCCCTCTGGGCTCGAATTATGGAACAATGAACAAGGAACTTCATTTTAACCAATTGCAGAAAACGGCCCTAACCCTGCTTCAATCAGAAGGCTGGAGCGGAATTGCTCCAGTTTGCGAGCTGCTGCGCGCTGAAGTTCCTCACTATCATTGGGTCGGGATTTATTGGATGAATAATGCTGAGCAAGCCCTCCACCTCGGGCCCTTTGCCGGAGCGGCGACGGAACATACTCGAATCCCCTACGGCCGAGGCATTTGTGGCCAAGTTGCCATGAGTGGGGAAGTATTCGAAGTTCCCGACGTTTGGGCTCAAGACAACTACCTCGCCTGCTCTATGGAGACCAAGGCAGAACTAGTGGTTCCCATACATTCCAAGGGCCGGCTAATTGGACAAATTGACATTGATAGCCACGATCAAAATCCCTTTGGCCCCGAAGATACCGCCCTCCTTCACTGCATAGCAGAGGCCATCGGATCCATGCCCGAAGCGGAACTTATTGGTTGAATCGAATGGCCTCGACCGGATCGAGCCGGGCAGCCATCTCGGCGGGAGCATAGCCCGCCACCAAACCGATCACGGCAGAAAGCCCGATGCCGGTGAGTACGTTTTGGAACGAAAGTCCCAAATCAAAGTCAGAGAGTTGGGCGCCTACCGCTATTAAAGCTGCAGCAAGGCCAAGACCTATAAGCCCACCCACCAGACTGAGCATCACGCTTTCAAGGAGAAACTGCGCTAAAATGAATCCGCGCTTTGCACCCAGAGCCTTTTGAATCCCTATTTGCCCGGTGCGCTCGCGGACGCTGACAAACATGATGTTTGCAATGCCAAAGCCCCCTACCAAAATGCTGAAGCCACCGATGACGGTACCGGCTAGACCTATTATGCCAAACATTTGATCCAGATCGGAACTCAAGGTAGAAGACTCGTTAAGGGCAAAAGAATCGTCAGAAGATGGCGCCTGGCGGCGAATTTTGCGCATCATAAATCGGAGTTGGTCCGTGAGTTCATCAGTGCTGACCCCCTCGGCAGCGCGCACCTGAATGGCGGACCCTTCAAGATTATCGCCAATGTGCGACACAATCCATCGTGCCGGTACGACCACGCGGGTGTCGTGGGAGCCGCCCACCAGGGAACTTCCCTCGCGCTGCAGAATTCCAATAACCTGAAAGTCACTGCCCAGCATGCGAACACTGCTGCCCACCGCGTCGAGCCCGAGCACAAGGCCGTCGGCAATATCCGCCCCAATGAGGCAGCCGGGAAGTCCGCTGCGAAGCTCGCGGTCCGTGAAGTAGCGTCCGCCCGAAAACTTGAGGTTATTAAGTTGTGCGTAGTCGTAGGTTATGCCACGGACTTCGACCTGTTCCACGCTTGAATTGGCCCGCGTGACGGTCGCAGAGGTTCCATTGATCAGCACTATGGCGTCGGAGCCACGAACCCCATAGTCCGATAGGCGCTGGTAGTCTTCGTAGCTGACATCAGGGCGTTGAAAATACTTCCACCAAGGGTACTCACCCCCGCCCCCGCCCCAGGGCCATTTTTGAACGTATACTACGTTGGTACCGAGGCCCTGAACGCTTTGTCGAATGCTGCGCTCCAAGCTGTCGACCACGGCATAAACCGAAATAATAGAAAAAATTCCGACCGCAATTCCAAGAAGGGAGAGCGTAGTCCGCAAAAGGTTGGCAGTCATTGCATTCCAAGCCAAACGACCGGATTCCCAGAGGATAAAAAATAGCGCTCGCACAGCCGCAATTTAGTCAAAGTTCATGCCATGTTCTCCGTACTTTTACAGCCTGTATTTCTCTAATTATTGATGCTTTGCAAAAAATAGGGTCGGCCCTTATCTCGGTATACCACAAAGACGGTCTTGAGCCCCTGGCTCGGGAACTTCATAAGCTTGGCGTCAAGCTATTTAGCACCGGCGGCACGCAGTCATTTCTTGAGGGACTGGGGCTCCCAGTGACCTCTGTGGAGACCGTTACGGGCTTCCCAAGCATTCTGGAGGGTCGAGTTAAAACCCTGCACCCGCTGGTTTTTGGTGGAATTTTATGGCGCCGCAACCGCAGAGACGACCGCGACACGGTCGAACGTTTTGGGATTCCCAGCTTTGATATGGTGGTCGTTGACCTTTATCCCTTTGAGGATACTGTTTCTTCGGGGGCTGCAGAAGAAGACATCATAGAAAAAATTGATATTGGTGGGGTTTCGCTCCTCAGGGCTGCCGCCAAAAATTTTGAGCACTGCTGGGTGGTGAGTTCCACGGCACAGTACGGCGAGGCACTTGAACTGCTGCGTTCTCAGGGCGGAACCCTGACTCTGGAGCAGCGCAGGGCTTTTGCTGGCGCATCGTTTAGGGCCAGCCAGCACTACGACGCGCAGATTGCGGCATGGATGACGGGCAGTAACGAACCCTTTGCGGCACTTCAGGGTCCACGAACGGCCTTGCGCTACGGAGAAAATCCGCACCAAAAAGCCTGGTTTGTGGGCGATCTGAATGCCCGGCTTGAGCAACTTTGCGGCAAAGAATTGAGCTACAACAACCTTTTGGACGTGGAGGCGGCGATGGACTACTGCCTCGATGGGCCTGAGGCCACGGTAGCAATTATCAAGCACAACAACGCCTGCGGAATGGCCAGCCGTGCAACCTTGAGCGAGGCCTGGACTGCAGCCCTTTCGTCGGATCCGGTTTCTGCCTTTGGTGGGGTAATTGCCTGCAACCAAAGGCTCGACCTGGCCACGGCAGAGAAAATGAACGAGCTCTTTTTTGAGGTGCTCCTGGCGCCAGACTTTGCGCCCGAAGCCTTGGCTTTGCTCCAGAGCAAAAAGAACCGGATTATGGCCAAAATCCGCCCTCAAAAATCAGCGGACTACCGACTGCGTTCCGCCCTGAACGGACTGCTTATTCAAGAGTGCGACCACCACATTGACGGCCTGGACGATTTGAAGGTCGCAACCAAAATCGCCCCCACCCAGGCAGAAACCCACGACCTGCTTTATGCCTCAGCCATCAGCAAGCATACCAAAAGCAACACCATTGTTCTGGTTAAAGATCGCCGGCTTTTAGCCTCGGGTACCGGGCAAACCTCACGGGTTGACGCCCTACAGCAGGCCATACACAAGGCAAAATCATTTGGAATTTCGTTACAAGGTGCGGTTATGGCATCGGATGCATTTTTTCCGTTCCCGGATTGTGTCGAAATTGCACATCAAGAAGGAATTACAGCGGTCATACAGCCAGGAGGTAGCGTTAAGGACGATTTAAGCGTTCAGTACTGCGATCAAAACGGCATGGCAATGGTTATGACTGGATTTCGTCACTTCAAACATTGAACTAGACTATGGGATTATTTGACTTTCTTACCTACGACATCGCGATCGACCTTGGTACCGCGAACACCCTAATCATTCACAACGACAAGGTTGTCGTGGATGCTCCGTCGATTGTTGCCATGGATCGCACGACCAATGCCATTCTTGCTATTGGCCACGAGGCAATGCAGATGCACGGAAAAACGCACGAAAACATTCGCACGGTTCGCCCCCTTAAAGACGGGGTTATTGCGGACTTCGTTGCCTCGGAGCACATGATTCGCGAAATGATTAAAAGCATTCCGGCACTTAAAAACAAGTGGTTCGCTCCGTCTTTGAGGATGGTGATTTGCATTCCAAGCGGAATTACCGAAGTCGAAAAGCGCGCCGTACGCGACTCGGCAGAGCACGCCAACGCCAAAGAGGTCTACCTCATTCACGAGCCAATGGCTGCTGCGATTGGTATTGGTGTTGATGTTCTTGAGCCCAAGGGAAATATGATTATTGACATCGGTGGCGGAACCACCGAGATTGCGGTTCTTGCCCTAGGCGGAATTGTCTGCGACAAGTCGATTAAAATTGCCGGTGACGTTTTTACCAACGACATAGCCTACTACATGCGAACCCAACACAATCTTTATGTGGGAGACCGCACTGCAGAGCAGATTAAGATCAACGTGGGGTCCGCGCTAGAAAACCTACCCTCGCCTCCCGACGGCATGAGTGTTCAGGGTCGTGATTTGGTCTCGGGAAAGCCCAAGCAGGTCGATATTTCACACAATGAAATTGCGCGCGCACTCGACAAGTCGCTCATGCGAATTGAAGAGGCCGTAATGGAGGCCTTATCGCTAACGCCCCCTGAGCTTTCTGCCGATATATACAATTCAGGCATCTACATGGCCGGCGGCGGCTCGCTTCTTCGCGGACTCGACCAGCGCATCTCGGCACGGACCGACTTGCCCGTGTATGTGGCTGAAGATCCCCTTCGTGCGGTGGTGCGCGGAACCGGCATCGCGCTCAAGAACCTGGATAAGTACCGCACTCTTTTGATGCGATAAGTCATGCAAAACATTCTGCGGTTTTTCATTCGGTACCGCATGGTTCTCTCTTTGTTGCTGCTTCAAACTTTGGGCTTGAGCTTGACCTACGCCCGGTCGCTCGCGCATGAAAACCTATACTGGGCGCAGGTTTTACAGCGCCAAGCCCAATGGCGCGGATGGCTCAACGGCTGGGAAACCTACCTCAACCTAAGGGAAGAAAATTCCGCACTCATTGCGGAGTTGTCTAGGGTTCGCAGTGCGGCAGAGCCAGACAGCAGCAAACCGCCCGTGCAGGCCTATGAAGAATTTGGATTTGATTTTGTTCCCGGTCGATTGATGTTTATTGCCCACAATGGCGCCGAACCCTGGGGCCTGATTGATGTCGGTAGTGATGCCGGACTCAAGCCTCCCTTTGCCGTTTTAGGCAGCAGTGGCATCATTGGCATCGCCTACGAAACCACCGACGGATTCAGCCGCGTAACCCCACTCAGCCACCCGTCAATGCGGATTTCGGCCTCCGCCGAGCGCAGCGGGCACTTTGGTACGATCCAGTGGCACAGCGCCAATGCACGCTTCGCGGAATTTGTCGACGTAGCCTACGAGGCAGACCTCAAAAAAGGGGACCGAGTGGTCACCGACGCGCGGTCGGATCTTTTTCCGGCGGGATGGCTCATTGGAACCATTGATCGGGTTTCTATTGATTCCACCCAGTTCACCAAAACTGCTTTGGTCCGCCTGGCGGCGGATCTTTATCGCCAGCAGGTGGTGATGGCCGCGGTGAGCATTCGAAAAGTAGAACGAGACAGCATTGCACCATGACGAGAATCGGTTCCTGGCTTAGCCTTGTTTTTTGGGTTCTGATTGTTCAGCTATTGGTCTTGAGCCAGATTGAGGTCAGCGGTTACCTAAGTCCCTACCTATACCCCTTGATAATTGTTTTGGCTCCCGCCAATTTTAATCGATACGGACTGCTCATTATTGGCGCGCTGATGGGTCTTGCTATGGACTTTCACGAAGGGAGCGGCGGACTTCACCTGATGGCCACAAGTTTGCTCGCCTACATGCGGCCCTGGATGCTCAATGCCGTAATCCCGCGCGCCGCCGAGGAGCAGCTTCCCTTCGCCCCCCAGGATTTGGGCCTGGGCAAGTGGTTCACTCTGCTTCTGCTGTCCTTTGGCCTCCATCACGTTTGGCTCTTTCTCTGGGCCAGCCACGACGGGCACGTTTGGTCCTTGGTCCTTTTGCGGAGCCTTATCAATATTGTGGTCAGCGGATCCTTGGCCACGGCCATTGGATGGTTCTATCCTAAGTCTTCTCAAGGATGATTCGAAGTCGGATTCTTATTATCGGGGTGATCGCGGTCTTTGTCGTCTTTGCCCTTCGACTGATCAACATTCAGCTCATTGACAAGCGGTACACGCTCGATGCGGCCAACAATGCCCAGAGAATCGAGAAGATTTATGCTCCGAGGGGCATTATGCGCGACCGCAACGGAGTCGTTTTGGCTACCAACCAAATTGCCTACGACGTCGAGGTTATATCGAGCAGACTTACTAACCTCGATACCGCAAGGCTGGCCGAGGTGCTGCAGGAGCCCCTGAGCAGCGTGCGCAAGCAGCTCAAAAAGGCGCGTATTCAGGCTCCCTACCGGCCCTTTGCAATCCTCAGAGGGCTGATGATCAAGGATTACGCGGCCCTCCAAGAGAAGGTTAGCATTTTTGAAGGAGTTTCTATGCGCAAGCGCACCTTCAGAAAGTACCCCCAGGCCTACGGCGGCAACGTTATGGGCTACGTTGGCGAGGTCAACGACTACGTGATGAAGAGCCACCCCGAGTACGACCTTGGGGACTACCTCGGGATTTCGGGCATTGAATCGTCCTACGAAGAGCAGCTTCGCGGAGTAAGCGGTCGCAAGTACATCGTAGTGGACAACCGCAACCGCGACGTGGGCTCCTTCGCCAACGGTGAATACGACATGCAGCCCGTCATGGGGGCAGAATTAAAGTTGACCATTGACGCCAAGCTTCAAGCCCTTGGGGAGGAGCTGATGAGGGGCAAGCGCGGCAGCATTGTCGCTATCGAACCCAGTACGGGCGAAATTCTAGCCCTTATCTCGGCGCCGAACTACGACCCCAATGCCCTAGTTGGCCGCTACCGTTCTCGAAACTATACGGTTCTTTACCGCGATTCCATCAATAAGCCCCTCTACGATCGAGCCATTCTTGCCGAATACCCGCCAGGGTCTCCCTTCAAAATTTTAAATGCTTTAATCGGCCTGCAGGAGGGCGTGGTGACCAACGAAACGCAGTACACCTGCATCGATGGGTTTCACTTTGGCTCTTTGCACGTTGGCTGCCACTGCAAGGCTGGGACGCTTGACCTAAGGGGGTCCATAAGCAAGAGCTGCAATAATTATCACTGCCAAATTCTTAAAAAAGTCCTAGAAAAATACCCGAGCGCAAGCCAAGGCATTGATTCATGGCATCGGCACATTAAGAGCTTCGGCATGGGCGACTACTTGGGGGTCGATCTGCCAACGGGCCGCAAGGGCTTTGTGCCCGACGGAAGCTACTTCAACAAGGTGTACCAAAGCGACCGATGGAAGGCTCCTACGGTAATTTCTTTGGCCATTGGGCAAGGAGAGCTCGCCGTGACCCCCATACAGCTCGCCAATATGGTGGCCGCCGTAGCCAATCGAGGCTGGTGGATTCGTCCTCATGTGGTGCGAGCCATCGACGGAATAGCCATTAGCGACGAGCAGTACACCAAGATCAATAAAACCACCATAGATCCCAAGCACTTTGAAGTCATCATTGCAGGCATGAGTGACGTCTTTGAGTCAGGCACCGCGAGAGCTTCAAGGCTCGAGGGCCTAATGATGGCTGGTAAAACCGGAACCGCGCAAAATCCGCACGGTCAAGACCATTCTATTTTTACCTCTTTTGCCCCCTTGAATAAGCCCAAAATAGCCATCGCCATCATCGTCGAGAACGGCTACTGGGGATCCCGTTGGGCCGCGCCCATTGCAAGCCTGATGATGGAGTCCTACCTGCACGATTCCATTTCAAGACCCGATCTTTACCGCCGAATGGTCGAAGGCAGCCTAACGGGCGAGTACCGAGTAAATTCCGTGCAAACTGCACTGCCGCCCTACTGATTCGCCAACAATGAACCGCACTAACGCAACTCCTCTGGTTGGCAAACTCGACTTTATTAGCGTCGGCCTCGTGGTATTCTTGGTCGTGTTCGGTTGGCTCAATATTTTGGCGACGGTCACACCCGTTGGCGATGAATTTCAGTGGAGCTGGGACCACGAAGCCGGCAAACAACTACAGTTTATTGTCCTTGCGAGCTTTTTGATTCTTATTGTGCTCTTAGCGGACGCACGCCTGTTTGAATTTTTGGCATGGGCTGTATATGGTTTTAGCCTCATCCTTTTGGTTGCGGTATTGTTCTTTGGTGTGGAACGCGGCGGCAACAAATCCTGGCTGAACCTTGGTTCTTTTGGCCTTCAGCCCTCGGAATTCGCCAAACTCGGAACCGCATTAATGGTTGCTCGAATCCTAGAACGAGGCGGTTCTCCCATGGAAACCTGGCGCGGACGGCTACTGCCCATGATTGTTGTAGCAGTACCAATGGTCCTAATTCTTTTGCAGCCAGACGCCGGATCAGCACTGGTATTCAGCTCCTTCCTTCTAGTGTTCTACTTCGCGGGAATGCCCTCCTACTACCTGTTTGGAAGCATTGGAATCGGCGTAGTATCCCTTTTAGCCTTGGCCCTGAGTCCAGAAACCATGCGCCTGCTCATTGGCTCCGTCTCGCTGCTCAGCCTAATTGTTTCTCGCGCCCGAAAGCGCATGCCGCTCATTCGGTTGCTCAAGCACCCCGCGATTTGGTTGGGGATTGCAGCCCTAGCTTGGGCCAGTACCGTCAATCAAGTGTTTGAAAACGTTTTACAACCCCACCAGCAAATCAGGATCAAATTGCTGCTCGGTCAGGTGGACGACCCCAGTGCCGCCGGCTACCAAACGGCGCAGTCGCTCATTGCAATTGGCTCCGGTGGACTTTTTGGCAAAGGCTATATGCAGGGAACCCAAACCCGGCTTCGGTTTGTTCCAGAACAGACCACCGACTATATCTTTTGTACTGTTGGCGAAGAATGGGGCTTTATCGGATCCTTCCTCGTGCTTCTGGCCTTTGCAGGTTTGATCATCCGATTGACCTTGCTCGCGCAGCGCCAAAAGCAATCCTTTGGACTTTACTTCGGATTAGCTATTGCCAGCATTCTCTTCGTGCACTTTGCCGTCAACGTCGGAATGACCCTTGGCCTCATGCCCGTTATAGGCATACCCCTTCCCTTCTTCAGCTACGGAGGATCCTCTCTTTGGGCCTTTAGCCTAATGGTTTTTGTATTTCTGCGCTGGGATGCCTACCGATGGGAGAGCCTCTAGGCTTCCCATTGGTTCCCAATCAATAGAAAGCGCCGCGGTTGTCTACAACCTTAGCCGACTGCATAAGAGACTGCAGCAGCATGCGCTGCGCATTGCTGCCCAATCGGTTGTTTTCTGCGGCCACGTCTGCAGCCGTCATGGAACTTGGAGCGTCAAATACGTTTACAAGCTTCACGCGATAGGCTCCGTTACTGCCCTCAATAATACCCGACGTGAAGCCCACAGCATTGCCAGAGGCGATGCCCACTACCTTGGGTTCGCGACCCGTAGCCAGGTAGGGGGAAGCCAATGTAGCCGAGGCATCAACCCACTGAGGCTTGGTCCTTGCCTTGAGGCGTTCTGCCAAAACCCGCACCTTGGCGCGATTAAGTGCCAGGGTCTTCAGGTCTTCCTTGACCGCGTCTAGCGATTTGTATCCTTCTTTGTAAATCGCCGTCAATTGAACTACGCTGTATGACTTGTAGTTGTTGTTTACCACGCTTACTTCGCCCACCTCGCGCTCCTCGTTGAAGATCCAGCGAACCACCTCGCGGTTGTCGTTCATCCCCGGAACTGAAGCATCAATAGCTCGCACGTTCCGAGCTGGCATCAGCGATGCACCCACCTTTGCAGCGGCTTCCTCAGGCTTCATTCCACCCTGCAAAAGCTTGGCCAATTCACCAGCGCGAGCATATACCTGCTGTTCAGACTCTGGACTTACCGTCACTCTGCGAACCACCTCGGCAAGACGAAGAGCGGGACGACTTCCTTTTTGGCCCACAACCTGCACCACGTGAAAGCCGAATTCGGTACTGACCACATCAATGCTTCCATTGGACTTCTCAAAACAAAAGGACTCAAAAGCGGGCGTCATTTGACCCGGCTGAAACCAACCCAAGTCTCCATCGTTGGCTGCCGCCACCATATCGTTACTGAACTGCTTGCTCAAATCATTGAATGAACCGCCTGCCTTTACAAGGCTGAGGATGCTGTCGGCTAAACGCTCTGCTTCTTGGTAGCTGCGCGTGGCTTGCGAGCGCTCCGCTCCAGCAAAACCAATGAGAATATGCTTGGCACGAGCGGAATCCGGCAAGGAAGCCCGGCCCATTACCTTGGCAATGCGGTAGAGGTCGCCTTCTTGCACGGGTTCTGACACAAAACCAGAGGGCTTGCCCTGAACAAAGGGAAGCAGCGATGGGCTGATGGACGACTCGGGGCGCAGGGTAATTGGCACAAAGACGTCGGTATTCGCTGCAGCAAAGGCGCTGTCGTCAATAGATGCGGCAAAATCAACCGCAATTTTCAGCAGTTCTTCGCGCGTTTTGGCAAGATCCTTGTCCGTGGGGACCAAGGCAAAGTCCGCAACTAGAGCATCCCTAAGGGGAGTGGTTATTTTGAAGTTCGACTTGTATTCCTCATAAAGCACCTTGTAGTCTTCGTCGCTCGCTACGGCATCGCTATCCTTGACGTCAGAGACCGACATAAAGTCCACCTGCATCTGTAATTGACGGTTGTTGCGCGAATTTTGGGCAATCTGGATGCTCATTGGCATGCGCATTCCCGCAGCAACAGCATCGTTAATTTTGCTGCTCATCGTTTGGTTCTTGACATCCTTTTCGTAGGCTACCCAACTGTCCCACTGGGCTGCTGCCTCTGGAGAGCTCTCGCGCTGGTCGCGAAGGTTTTGGAGGGCACTTCGCAGCAAATCAGGACGAAATTGGCCTGTATTGGGGTCCTGAAGTCCTTGCATTTCGCGAACGGACGGCGTCATTTCGATAACCCTGCCCAATTCTTCGGTCGTTACCACAAAGCCCAGGTCCGCCATAGGCTCGATCAACAAGCGCTCATTGAGAATATTGTTCCAGACCAGCTCACTCAACTGAAGCGGTGATGCCTGACCATACTGAGGATTTTGGCGCAGTGCCTCAACTTCTTTGTTGAACTCGATATAGGAAACCTTGGTTCCCTCGACGCGGCCCACGAGGTCGCGGTCGCCCTGAAAAAGCATACTCCCAGAGGTCATGAAGTCCGTAAGGACAAAGGCCACCAAAGAAAGTCCGATTACTGCAACAACAAGGCCAGAACGGCTGCGAATTGATTCAAAAAGTCCCATAACTACATATAAATAAGGTCGCGAATATACAACCGGCAAAGGGCTCCACGAAGCCCAAAAATTAGGCGTCCAGGCGCACCAGAACCTGCTTGACTCGCTGAACCTCCATTCCCTCTACCTCGAGGCGCCAAGGGCCAACTACTACGGAATCACCGGGCTCCGGGAGCTTGCCGGCCAAATCGGTAATCATGCCTCCAAGGGTGGTAAATCGCTCAGACTCGGGCAAATTCAATTCGTATCGGTCGTTGAGGTAGTCAACCTGAAGGCGTCCGTCGAGGCGAAATTTATTGGGAGCCAGAACGAGCTCTACGAGCGAATCCTGGTCGTGCTCGTCGTCGATTTCACCAAAAAGTTCTTCAATTATGTCCTCCAGGGTGACCATACCGACAAGGTCTCCTAAATCATCGACCACAAGGGCCATGCTGCGCTTGACCTTGATAAGTTGCTGAAAGACATCCTGGGCATTCATCGCCTCCGGCACAAACGACAAGGGAGTCAAGACGGACTTGAGGCTTTTAGGACTCTTAAACAACTCAAATTGATGCACGTAAGCAAAGGCGTCGTCTAAGCTTTCGCGGTAAACGAGAAGTCGGCTAAAACCAGTTTCGACAAACTTTTTCTTTAAATCTTCTAAATCGATGCTCTCGGGCACGGCAACCAATTCAGG
>Ga0208231_1000339_pt1 | contig 13188 bp, 14 predicted proteins | sample LakMenEpi15Jun12_FD_150702 | JGI IMG/M metagenome (GOLD analysis project Ga0208231, IMG submission 150702) | Freshwater microbial communities from Lake Mendota, WI - 15JUN2012 deep hole epilimnion (SPAdes) | ecosystem: Environmental > Aquatic > Freshwater > Lentic | place: Lake Mendota, Madison...
AAGAGCGTTCATACCCAACTTGCTAGCACGGTCTACATACTCTTGTGGAGTTGCTATGCCGTCAAATAGGGAGTAGTGAGTATGAACATGTAAGCCTACGTAATTCATATTACCAATCTGTGTTGGTTGATGAAGTTACGGATGGAGTGTCAAACCCCAAATAGAATGCTTCTTGTTCAGCATAAGGAATTTTCTTTAATGCTAACTCAAGAGCATATGGCTTTTGTGTTGTCCAGTCAAAAGGCTCTTTGTCTGGTGCAGATGGAATAAGTGTGTAACTTGTTTCAGTTCCCTGACCATTACGCTTCACTTTCCATGTAAGATTTGAAATACTGCCCGTTTCCAGTGCGTATTCACGAATAGTATTAAATGCAGATTGCTTGCTTACGCCCATTGACCAAATAGCCACATATGGCTCTTCAATTCCATCATCTACAAGTACGTTGCAATAAAAACGAAGACGTGCTCTCCAGCCAGCCTTTGGATCCTTGCGATGCATTTCTTCAGCCCAGTCACGGCCTTCTGATTCCATGGTATCTACAGCCTTGCGCTTGTAGTCTTTTGGATTTGTGTGTTCTTTAACAACAAGTGCTAAACCACGTTCTGCGTTATAATTTGCAGAGTCTTCGTCAAGTTCTTCAACGAATCTAATTTTTGCGGATTGTCCATCGGCAAGTTTTAACCATCTTACCTTTGGAGAGTTTTCATCATACTTTGGCTTGTCAACTAGGGCATTAATGTTCTTTAGTCCCTTTACAATAGTCATATTATTTTTCTCCTTGTTTTTATTTTTTATAGTACTAGTCCAAAATGTTTTAAAATAAATATAATAGCAAGAATGCTCCATAATATATTAAACCATATTAGAGTTGGTATAGTTTTTACTGTTGATGACCATATTAAACCCAAACTTGATATTAAAGCAAAGATATAAAACCACCATATGCTAATATCAAATAAAAGCCCTGGAATAATAATTGCGCCCTTTGCAACAAATGCAAAAAACTCAACAGTATTGGCTTTTGTCCAATACTTTTTATGACCCATTGTTTTTAAAGCAACGATCCATTCCATGCGCTTCTTTTTTGTTTTGTTTTTCATAATCACTCTTTCTATTTTAACATACTAGTGATGGAATTGTCAAACTGGAACTCCAACTTTTTAATTGCATCATCATCCATGTCACCTATATCTTTATATTTTTTATCTACGTACACAGAAGTAACAACAGGTCCAAGTCTTTGAATTAACTTATCTCTCATTATTATTCCTGCATCATCGTTATCTGCAATTAAAACAATACTATTAAAATACTTTTCTAATAGTTTTATTTGTGCTGCAGAAACATTAGCCCCTAGCGTAGCAACCGCAGGGAATCCTACTTGATCTAGTCTAATTGCATCAAATGAAGACTCTACTACATAGACAATACTTGAAGTCTTTATTCTGTGTAAATTAAACAATGTCTTACCTTTTGGTAGACCAGGTGTATTTTTAAATTCTTTGCCTTCAACTGTTCTAGCAACAAATCCAATACAAATGCCGTCTGGAGAATGTACTGGAATTGTTACGGAATCTTGTTTTTCTGAATAACCAAGATTAAATTTTATTATTGAGTCTTTAGTTATTTTTCTACCTTCATAATACCGAATTGCTCTTGGAGACTCTAATGCATTATTATTTAATCTTTTAATTAATAGTTCGTCATACTGAACAAACTCTGGCTTATCTATTAAGGCTTTGTTGACTGATGTTTCAATGCTACTTTCTTGCTCTTTACTTTTAATATATCTTATTGCCTCAAAGTAGGTTCTGTTAGATATATACATTACAAACTCAACAAGAGTTTTTGTGGTTTGACATCCAAAGCAAAAAAACAATCCATGCTCTTTTGATACTTCTCCAGCAGGGGTTCTGTTGTTGTTATGATACGGACAAAAGATAATATAGTCTGTTCCATACTCAGCCTCAATATCAATGCCCGCACCAGTTAGCACACGATTAACCTGTTCTGCAGTATAAGAATCTTTAACCATTTTTATCCTCATAATCCTTGTAACGATAATATCCTCTATCAAAATCTACTTGAACTAAAAAGTCCCCCATAAAACCATTTCTATTTTTTCTAAATACACATTCAATAATATCACTATTCGTGGCACGACCTAAAGCCATTACCCAGTCAGCATCGTAAGCAATTTGTCTTGACCAAGCAGTTTGTCCTAAAGTTGGCGGAGTTGATAAATCTTTAACATCATCTGGTGTAGCAGATGAAATAGCAATAATGGGAACTTCTTCACTAATAGACATTAGTTTAAGTTCTCGTGAAAGATTCTTCATACGTACCGTTTCGCTATCGGCTTTTTGATTTGGTGACATTAATTGCAAATAATCAACAACAACAAAGTCTGGCTTGTACTGGTCAATCTTTCCACGTATAACTGAAGGAGTTAAATCTCCACCGTTATCATTAGAGATAATGTGAAACTCTGGCTTGCCTTGTAATTTATCTGCATGCCACTTTTTAAGCATTTCAATTTCTACTTCGCCATTGCTAAGTTTACGATGCGACCACAAGCCCTCACCCATAATTGCAAATACACGGTTACGAACTTCTGTTTCAGACATTTCAAGACTTATGACGAGTGGACTACGACCCTGTTTCCAGGCCTGTACAGCGAAGTACAGAGCCAACCAAGACTTTCCAATACCTGGATATGCAAGAAAGACTCCCAGTTGTCCTGGCATGATTCCAGAAGGTAAATAATTATCAAACCCTGGTAGCCCAGTTTTAATTCCAACCTGTCCTAGATCTTGCATTTTCTTTACATTTTCAAAATAAGCAACTGCAGAATCAAGGTCTGTAACTTCAATATCTCTTATTGCAGCAGTGTTCTTTTTTAGTTCTGATGTTTTTGTAATAATATGCTCAAGAGCCTTTGATCCATTACCGCCTTGAACTTCAGATGCTGCATTGCGTAAGATGTCTTTAAGACTATCATTTAAATATTCGGTTTGTAATTCTTCAAGGTGATGCTTTGTTGCACCAACACCTTCTACTGGTACAAAGTCTCTAAATTTTTCTACAACTAGTGATACTGGTGGAACTGATTGATTATTTTCTGAGTATAGTCTAATAAAATCCCAGACATCGTTATGAGTTCTTAAAAGGTTGTCAACATTTGCTTGAAGTAATACGTGGACTTGTTTATCGTTTAATACTGCAGTTATTAACTTTGCTTCTGTATTATTCACTAATCCACCTCCTTGCTAATTTTCTTCGCTCTTCTCGTTCTTTAATGTCTTGTTCTACTTCTAGTTTACCATTAAGAATTTTTTCTGCATTGTATGCAAAATAATTCCAAGTAGGATTTTCTGCTATTTTAAAATAATAATCTAATAAATCATAGCACTGAGAAATTCCATAGGACTCAACAAGAGCATCTGCAGCCCATTGCTCAACATTAAGATTCATGTTGCTCTTGGCTTCATATCTTTGTAGATGCAACTTATTGTATCTACTTAGCAAAGCCATACGGTCTTTGCGTTCAGCCATTAGTTGCTACTGTCAGCCTCTGTTTCGGCTTCTTTGACTTTTTCCGTTAACTTATCTTCTACAAACTTATATACACGACTAAAAGCCTGTTCTACTGTTTCACCATTTCGTGCATTATCTGTAACGTTAAAATCAAACCTTAATGACTGAAAGTTACCCAAATTAAGTGTATATCCAAGTGCTACTGATACTTTTGTATTTTCGTTTTCCATTACCCCACCGTTTCTATTATTAAATGTTTTCTGCCCAAACAGGAATAAATCTTCCATCTTCTGTTTTTGTATATGTAAGTATACCGTCCCCCATTCGCCGTGTCAACTCTTGGCTTGTAGGAGTCATATTATTTGTTATAAGTCCATCTTTTCTTGGTTGTCCTATATGTATAGTAGCCAGTATAGCACGTATGTCCCTCACCATGCTTTCTGAATAATAGGACCTAATTTGCCAACCTCTTTGTCCGTTTATCCTTGCTCCAACTGGTTTTGGTATCACTCCAGTCTTCATTAATTTAGGCATATATTTTCTATGACGATTAATTAATTTAGCAGTCTCAGTTACAGTATATGCACGTTCTCTATTTTTTCTAAAGTCAGATCTTAAGCAAGTTTCAATTCTATCTTTAGTAATATTATAAACAGAAACCATTCCCGTAGATCTTGAACTGTGATGTAGTCTTACTAAATCTCCATTGAGAAACCATATTTTTTTATTTCCTTTTATTACAGTTTCGTTATTGTAGATTTCGCTCTGGATAATTCCTTTGCTAGTAACCATCTTCCTTCTTCACTTTCTGTTGGTGGATGAAAAAACTTTCTCATACCACATACCATACAGGATGTCTCTATGTGCTGAGCACTGCTATACTGTCTATCAACAAAAGTTCTACCTTTGCATTTTTTACAATGAATCATTAATATTATCTTTAATTTGGGATACCAACAATAACTAAGTGTACTGACAGAGATAAATCTCCAGATGCGCCAAACCTTACAACACCCTCTACTCTTGTTTCTGTAACGCTCTTTAAAACAATGTTTACGTTTTGTCCTGCTGGTGTTTGTCCAGTGTTTACTGGAGTTGCTGATACTATTGGTGGATATTTAAAGTCTTTAAAGTCATAGGTGAATGTTCTTTCGTTTCCCGCCGAAACTGTGGAGTTATTTGCAACTTCAACCAAACCGCCTACTATTCTTGTATTAGAAGTTTGCACCTCTGCCTTACCCGCACTTGCTGTGTCAATAATTGTCTTACTTGTTTGCTTAGAGGCAACATTTGTAGAGAGGTCGTTTACAGCCTCAATCAATTGATATAAATATGTAACATCAAGAGGTTGCCCTCTTTCTGGTAGTGGTACTTTTGCCATTTATTCCTCCTATTTTATTATACCAAAGAAACTAAGCCAGAGTTGTATATTTGCAAATTGGCATTTAGTATTTTTTCAGACGATTCAACTTGAATAATTACACGCACATTTGTGGTTCCAGTTTTAATAAATTGATATGAGTGTATTGGGGTTGTGCCATGATAGGTTGCCGTAGCCCCATCAAATCCAACAAAAACATCATACTTTGGTCTATTTAATTCATCTCCCCATACTGCACTAATAACTGAGGATGAAGCCTGCACAGTTCCAGCAACACTAGTAATTGAGTTGTCTAGCACAAGATTTATTGGAGACCATTGAGATGTTCTGTTTTTATCTTCAGAAACAACTCTATATCTAAAAACGTATCCAACTTTGTTATTATCTACTGCTGGTAAAGATGATTTTTTAATTATAACTCTTTTAATTCCTGCGTCAGCCATTATGAATTGTTTCCGCTAGAAAGATCTACTGAAAATCTAAATTCAACATAGTTGCTAGTATTAGGACTTTTAACTACTGTTGCTGCGCCTGCAGTTTGAATTACTGAATATCCTGTTAGTCCGTAGAGCGGATTTACTGTAGCAACATTTTCTAGTTTTAAAGCATCTAAGGCTACATAATAATTACCAGACGGATTGACTCCATCAATAACGCATGCGTATACTTTAACTACAGAAACAGCGTTCCAATCAAAGCCAGACGTTCTGTATAGTTGTTGAAGTTGTTTTTTTACAACAAAATATCTTTCTGTAGCAAAATCATATTGTCCACCACTGCTGTCATCAGCAACCTCTGCTTCAAGTCTTGCAAACTCTGTTCCATTTGTATTTTCAAATGAAACTAAAACTCTTGCTCTTTCTGGTTGAGTTCCCGCTCCATATGTTCCATCTCTGTTTATAATTGAGAATGCTAATCTTAGTTCATCTGTCGGAGAGTTTTTTGTAAAATCAACTGTTGTACCACTTAATCTAATATAATTTGATCCCGCACCAATTGCAAAAGTATCTTGTGTTGGACCACTATCAGATTCAATATCAAGATCAGCCTCATTGCCTTTTATCATAATTACATTATTTAAAAATCTTGGTCTTTCATATCTTGCAACTCTTGGTGATTTAAAAAATATTGGATTGTCTGCGCTTGTTTGAAATACTGGATCTGTTACAGCAATAACATTGTCATAGATTGGAGCATCTAGCGCAGCAGATTCTGTGTCAATTGCCACTGCTGCTGCTGTTGTTACATATTGCCAGTTTTCTGTTTGTGTAAACGCAAATACTGTCTTGCTATCATATGCTCCAGCAGATGGGTTGGAACCTGCAGAATATATTCCAATTTCAGATATTTCATATCTTTCTTCTGTTGGTAATTCTGCTGTTAAAACAATTTTATCTACACCGTCTTCATTGACAAAACCTCTAGAGGATATTGGAACACGAAACATTTCAAAGTCTAAATTTGTTTTTGTTGAATAATCGCCAATTTCATCGGCGGTATCTAGTGGGGTAGCGCCACAACCAATAGCAATATAAGAGGCATAGGCAGGGGCCTGCCCAAGTAAATACTTTGCAATAATAGATTTACCAGTATTGGTTATCATGAGGTATAGTCTCCAAGATCTGCTTCATATATTGTACCACTTACGCTAATCTGTGTTTCTATTTGTTCATCAGCATTTATGTTGATAAACTCAATAATTAGGTCTCCTGTTGCGTTAAGGTATACGTTCTCTCCGTTAGGCCCATTGCCAATTTGTGGAGTCTTGTCTTCTAGTTTAATTGAAAATCCAGCAAAAAATTTGTCTGCGGTTTGTTGTAGGCTAAGAATATTACTTGGATTATACCTTTGTTGAATGGCTGAAAGGTTTTTAATTGGCTGATACGATATTTTTTGCCCATTAACAATATCAGACCTTGTTATGCTAATTAATTCTTGACCACCAATATTTTCAAATATTTGATCAAACATTCCGTCTGTGGGAACAGATTCTTCATCAAATAATATAATATCCAGGGTTGCAGTTTTAACTGGTGGTGGTGGAGGTAAGACTGTTGCTGGCAAGGTTGGGGTTGGTGGCGTTGCACTTACCTTAAGGCTAAATGACCCTGCACCAAAATCTAGTATAGATTCTTGTTGCTGTGATTGATAAAATGGCTCGTTAGACTTTTCTTCTGCTTTTCTAAAATCTCCTGGAGTATAAGGTTTTGGAGTTTCATATCCAGTTTCTGTACGGACAGTTCCCAATGGAATTGGACCAACAAATAATCCGTTTGATGTTGATGGTTTATAAGGAGTAGTTATGGGGGTTTTAATTTTTACAGGAGGAGTAACGCCAGGTTCCCAGGGGCTGTACTTTGAGGGACCAGTAAATTCTGGCTCCTTTTTTGTTGTAACGGTAACTTTTTTAGGAGGAGTTCTATCCTCTCTTTTATTTGAAGTAGAGCCTCCACCGTCAATTATGGGTCCAGAATATCTCACATTACACCTCCGCCAAATAAATAGTCATATCTGGACCATTTATTTTTCTTGCATACTCAATATTATAAACTATAAATCTAGAGTTAGTTGAAGTAACTAAATCTAAGTTATTAGAATCTTTATAATTAATTGTTACTATATCTCCAAGTTGAATTGTTGGAGTTGCAAATATTTTTAAACCAATTGATTTTTTAGGAACCATAAGTTTGTCTATCATCCAGCCCATTAAATTTTCTGCATCATCTTGGGTCTGTATATATGGAGTGTCCAAGGTAAACTCGTTGTTTCCATAAATCATTCTGCTTCTTTTAATTTCATCAAACCTTTGTTTTTCAACTTGCGGAGAAACAATTTGAGAAGGTCCAGTTAATAGTGGGTTAGAAAAATTGCTACGTTTTTTAAAGTATTCGTCAACTGTTAACTCATGTGTAGTGTCTTGTGTAAATGTAACACCTTGAATTCTTAGGTAGTTACCGCTTGTTTCATCAAGATTTAGTGCTGTATCTGTAGCATTAAATATTAAAAACTCAGCACCATAAGAGTCTGCATAAAAACCAGATGAGACATAGCCTTTAATATTATTAAATGTTGGTGATAGTTTAGCGTAAAGTGCTGGATATGCACGATCATATTTAACATCAAAATAAGCACATTCTCTCATTATTGAGCCAAATTCATCAAAATATAAATTGTACTTAGGTGGTTGCTGGGCACTAATCCCAGATAAGTACGTTGATTGAACCATACCGCTCATTGCATATTTTCTTAAAGATTCGCTAGCACTTATTTCATTATCTCCAAAAGCAGAAGATAAAGTTTCTCCAACTGTAAAAACGCTATTTTGAGAATAGTTTTGTGACAAAGCATAAATGTTTTCAAACATAACTCTAGATGAACCACGAACAAATGGGGCCATATTATTGTATATTGGGAGTGGGTCTGGATCGTCTACAACTTTAATCAACTGGTTGTTAATATATAGATAGAACCTTCTTATTTTTCCTATGTCTTGATACTCTACGGCTAAATCATATACCGTTGGATTTTCTTCACCAGCCATTCTGTACTGCCCCGTAAACCTGCCGTCGTCAACTGTAATTTTTGCTAGACCACCGTAAAGTTTTACAGGAATTGCATTGTTGTTAGACGCATCCTTTTTAATTTTATAAAAAACAACATTGTTAATAGAAATTTGTGATTTATTATTTTTATCTAATTTTAAATACGACTCTATATTATCTTCTGTTAATGCAGCAATTTCAAAATAATATCCATTGTTAGTAGTCGGATTAAGCAATACTGCAAGACCTCCTGAGCCACCACCAATACTTACGTTTTGATCTGGTTGAACTCCAGCAACCTGGTAATAAGTTGTGCTTCCATTTGGCGTTTGACTACGACGTTCATTATTTTCAATCTTTCCAATAATACGCATTCTTGTTCCAAAATGTTTATAAGAATTATCTAATTCCTTGTAAACATAAGAAACTAAATCAATTGGAGTCTCAGTTGTTTCAAAAGTTGGACCATTCATTACTAGCGCTGATGACTGAATTGTTCCAGTTTTAGGAGATATAGTTGAGTTAACTGGAGTCTCTGTTGTATAACTTGAAGACATAAAGTTTTTAATTGTTCCGCCTCTTGATGTCTGTTGTGCTTTAGAGTTATTAACTCCTGCTGCCCCAATTGCAGTTGCTGGCAAAGAAATATCTTCAAGCAAATTAGTTGTAAACAAATATTGAGTTTCCATGTCGCAGCCTCTAACATAGGCATTATTTGACCAATAGGTGTCTATTCCAGCAGTATGACTTGTTATTACTGTTCCAAATTGAGCACGTCCATGCTCATAAACTGCGCCATTTTGTAAACGAGTAACACCATCAACGTCTTCGTAAAATGGAACTGTATAAATTCTTACTAAGCCAGTCGGGTATATTTTTCCATTAAAGGGTAAAGATCTAAAAAAGTTTTGATACTCTTGATTATTTGTAATCCATACATTACTACTGCCCTGTCTGTGAGAAACTCTCCATGCCTGGATTTGTTCACCCTTTTGTGCTTCTGTAATTTCTCCATTTGCAACTCTTTTGTCTAAATTATCAATAACGCTTGTTGGTGCTAATCTCCCAGGTAAAACAATTTCTGGTTTAGATTCATCTAAATTTATGCCGTCTGATAATATTGGATACCAAATTGCAAGGGTAACGTTAAACTGTGCAGCATCATATCTAATAACTTCTCCATTAGAATAAAAGTATCCTTGATATCTTGTAAGCCAATAAACGTTTTCTCCAAGATCAAAAACATTGTTTACTATTTTACGATTAACAACACTTGGTGGAGATATAGTAAGGTCAGAATTTAATGGCATTGCTCCTAAAACATACTTACCCTGTTTAGACGCAACCTCATTAATTGTTTTGGTTGAATCTGTTCCAGATACTTCCCATAAAAGTGCTGGTTTATAAATCCAAGTTTTATCTATATCAATCATACTTGCTTGACGAATAGACCCGTATGATCTTTGAATATACCTAGTTGTATAATTAATCTTTCCGTTATTATAAACTTTTTTATCTTCAGATGCAATTGAAATAATATTTGGAAGCGTTCCAGAAGATAAGTTTTCAATAATACCGCTAACAGATTGATTATTAGATCCAGATAGAGTCATACTGGAAGTTCTATCACCTATATCTGGAAGCATATAGTTTTTGCTCATTACAATAAAGTTGTTGTATTCATCAAAAAACATTGCTGTTTGTGTAGACACTGCAAGTTGATTTAACACTTCTGCTACCGTTTGATCTGGAGCAATAAAAAAATATGGAATGATTGGGTCTGGTTCGTTTGTTGTTCTATAAAATGCATAATTGCTAAACCCGATATAATCAAGAATTAAACTAATTGCATAACTAAGCGATACCTCTGTTACCAACATTCTAGGTGCAGGCATAGATTCTAAAAAGAAATAAAAGTCTCTTAAAGATATTTCTAATGTACCAGCAGTAACGGTTGCTTGTGGAAATCCATCAGAATAAAGTGTTTTAATTGGAACCCAATAGTCAAATCCACTTACATTTAATATTTTTTCATAAAAATTAAATTTAATATTTTTATCAACATAATCACTAACTATGCTAGTTGTGTTATTGCTATTAAAGGCTTGGTCATCATCAAATAAAGATATGCTTCCAGTTGAAGCAAGTAATTGTCCTACTGGCAAAGCAGATGTGCCAAGATCAGAAAGAATTTTTTTAACACTATACTGTATTGTTTTATCAGATATATTAGCAACTAATCTTGGAGACATTTCAATTAAATCAAAAGTAGAATCAAATTTATTCATTTTTTCTACTACGATTCTTAGTCCACGAATATTTTGAAACTCTCTATAAATGGTTTGCCCATTTGTTGTTTCTTGAAATGATGATGGATTTGTTAAGTCTGTAACAAATGTTGTCTTATTGTCAATTTTCTCACTTCCTAATACCCAACCATAAACAGGAGTAAATGTGTCATATGTGTCAGTGGTGCTGTTCCAAACATAATAAGTTCCAACACTTCCTGCATTTGAAATAACTAAATACGCATATCCGTTTATTGATTCGTTTGGTAGTAGCGTAGATGAAGAAAAAGTTTCTGCAAAAACAAAACTGTCCTTAAAATTATCTGGAATATTTTTCAATCTATACTGTAATTCAACATACCCGTCATGAGTAATAACTGGAGATCCATCTTCACGCACATCATTTTCATTAAATACATAAGCATCTACCCAATTATTTTCTTCAAGATATTGAACTTTCCATCTTGTTGGGGTTGTTTTGTTTGCGTTACCAAAAAAAGGATCAGCAAAAGTTCTAGAAATATCAGTAAAGTCTCCTAGATTTATATCTCCAACATTAGTCTGCATTTTTACAATGATCCTGTTTGCTGGTACATTTTCTTTATAAACTACAAATGGGGCAGTATCATCTATATAGTAATTACCATTAACTATAGTTTTAGCAATACCTCTTTCAATACCATTTTCAGTTCTAAAAGACGTAAAATATTTAAATTGGTCATAGCGTGATGCCATGTAATATCTTGGCCTTCTAGCAAGATCGCTGCCAGAGTTTGACAAGAACTTACCCTTAAAAGCAACTGCTTTATTAATACCAGATCTAGGTCTAAATGGCTTTATGCAATCTTCTAATGAGTATAAAAGTTTATTTTTTTCTTTTATAGATTTAAAAGTTTGTGGTGTTCCATCATTTTCAAACCCTCCATCAACAACAACATCTGCATCTGTTGCTCCAGTATAAAATAGTCCAGCATCTGCGCTATCAAATGTATTGGGTAGTGTTAAGAATTGAGAATTTTGTTCTTGAGATCTATATCTGTAATTGCCAAGTTTAAATATATTATCTGGCATATTCATGTTCCACTCAGCCAGAACCAATGACTCTGTCTGTATTGTTGCAGATGTCTCAAAGTGGTTTTTTAGGTCGGCACTTTCAAACATTTAAACTTCTTCCAGTGTTGCCGATATGTTCCAAAGATCGTGATTTGTTGCCCCACGTTTTACGACTGAATAATTAAAATCTGCAAAATAAACTTCAATAATTTGATTATATCTGTTCAAACCAGAGTACTCATAATTTTGTCCTTCTAGGTTTGTATATTTATCATAAGCAAGGTACATAAAAAATGGACCTTGATGTGTCTCATACCAATCAAGAAGTTCTACCCCACCTGCACCACCATCTGCTGTGTACTCTGTTGTAGATCCTTCACTTGGTGATACTCCTGTTGTTGAGTTAAAGTTAGGCAATCCTGAATACCCTCTTGAGGGCAGCATGTTCCAAGATACAGACATAGTTAGTTTATCTGCAATATGATATGAACGCATACGACCATTAATTGTTCTTTGACGTTGTTCAATTCTTTGGGTATTAAATTGCATATCCCCTCTATTATGATCAGATAAAATAATAAACTGGTCTAAGAGGTTTGGATCTGTTTCTGTTGTGGAGGCCCCTACCTCTACACCAGTAGGCACGTATAGGCCATTAGAGAGGGTTCCAGCGTTGTTTGACCATAAGATACCCTGTGGTCTGGTATACCTGCGTCTACCCGTTAAATAAGCACTAGTAGCCATTATCGCCTCTGTCCTCTAATTCTTTGTGAATCAACATTTTTAATTTCTCTCATTACCGCATTGGCAATATCTTTAGCATTTCCATTAGAGCCATTAATACTGAATCCTAAATTATAATTATACACTGCCGTTGAGTTATCGCTTACAGATGTTGAAATGTTATTTACTGGAACTTGGGTTTTACCGCCTTCGCCAAGCATTCCAGGATATTTGGATTCATTTATTCTTTCAAGTAGTGGTCCATATGCTTGCGATGCTGCTTTATTCATAACAAACTCTCCAGGAGTTAGCATCGTTGGTACGGTATCGGATCCCATCGCCCTACCGCCAAATGCCATGTATTTTGAAATTGAACCACCATACATTTTTCCTGGTATCTTAATTACTTGGCCTGGTCTAATTAAATTTGGATTTGAAATTTGTGGGTTGGCTTTTATTACATCTGCAAGTTTTACTCCTGCCTTTGCTGCAATTCCGCTTAACGTATTACCAGATTTTACTGTAACAGTTGATCCTGTTGATCCCGCCTGACCAAATGGGGTACCCGTACCTGACGTACTAGTTACAACAGTTCTTCCATCAACAACTTTAGTTCCAGTAACTGTACTTCCTCCAGCACCTGTTGCTGTTGATCCAGTTCCT
>Ga0208231_1000340_pt1 | contig 13151 bp, 6 predicted proteins | sample LakMenEpi15Jun12_FD_150702 | JGI IMG/M metagenome (GOLD analysis project Ga0208231, IMG submission 150702) | Freshwater microbial communities from Lake Mendota, WI - 15JUN2012 deep hole epilimnion (SPAdes) | ecosystem: Environmental > Aquatic > Freshwater > Lentic | place: Lake Mendota, Madison...
CAGCCTCTATGCTTCTTCATCCCGCCCCATCGTGGCCATCCTTCACAATAAAGAAGAAGCCCAATACTTTAAATCCGACCTTGAAAATCTCCTAGTCGGTGAAACCATCTACTTCCTCCCAGATTCTTTCCTCAAGCCCTATAACCTGGCCCGTGAAAATGCCATGGGCGTACAAGAACGCATCGAAACACTTAACGCCCTGCGAAGAAATAATAAACGCATCTTCGTTACCTATACCTCAGCACTGGCAGAGTTTGTGGTTGATAAAGCCGAACTTGAAAAGTCATCCATCGAAATTGCACGCGGACAGTCACTCGATACAGAGTTTTTGATGGAATTCCTCCAAGTCAATGGCTTCGAACGACGTGATTTTATCTTCGAACCCGGTGAGTTTAGCGTGCGTGGCGGTATCGTAGACCTTTTTAGTTTTGCCCATGAATACCCGTTTCGAATCGATTTGGATGGTGACATCATCGAGAGTATCCGAACCTTTGACGTCAACGACCAATTATCGCTGAAAGAAATCGCCCATTTCTCGCTTTTGCCCAACATCCAAGAACAAAGAAACCAAGAAACAACTTTTTCCATCACCGATTACTTCGATCCCAAAACCATCGTTGTGGCCCAAGACATGGCCTTCCAAATTGAGGACCTCGCCAAAGCCTGGGAAAAAGCACTCCAAGTGCATCAAGAAGCCGTAGATTTTGGTCGTGAAGTCATTCCAAAACACCCAAAACAAATTTGGAATACCCCCAAAGGATTCGTCGCCGTATTGGACCCATTTACCCAAATTCACTTCAGTGGAAATCGCCCCACAGGCAAAGTGGATATTATCGAATTCTACCAACAACCACAGCCACTGTTTAAACGCAACTTTCCAATGCTCATCGATTGGATGCAGCAAAACGAAAAGGATGGGTATAAAACTTTGGTGTTTAGTGAAAATAGCCGACAAATTGAACGATTAACCACCATCCTCGCGGACACAAACGCCCAAGCCACTTTTGACCCAGTATACCAGGGCCTTTCGGCGGGTTTTGTTGACCGGGATGTGAAAATTGCTTTTGCCACGGAGCATCAGCTCTTCGATAAATACTATCGACCGAAGGGCCGACAGAAATATTCATCCCAAACATCGCTCACACTCAGAGAACTCAAGAACTTAAAACCGGGCGATTTTGTGACACACATCGACCATGGCATTGGGCGATTCGCTGGGCTAGAGAAAATGGATGTATATGGCGTAACCCAAGAGGTGGTGCGCATTGTATACAAAGACAACGACCTTCTGTACGTGTCGGTCAATAGCCTGCACAAAATAAGTAAATACACAGGAAAGGATGGTACACCCCCAAGCATGCACAAATTGGGGAGTCCGCAATGGGATAAACAGAAGAAAGCGACCAAGAAAAAAGTCAAAGACATCGCCCGGGAACTCATCGCCCTGTATGCAAAACGAAAAGCCCAGCAAGGATTTGCTTTCGGTCCCGACAATTATCTACAAATGGAGTTGGAGGCTAGCTTTTTTTATGAAGATACCCCTGATCAGGGAAAGGCAGTGGAGGATACCAAACGCGATATGGAATCGCCACAGCCCATGGATCGGTTGGTGTGTGGTGATGTGGGTTTCGGCAAAACAGAAGTTGCCATGCGCGCAGCGTTCAAAGCGGTCTGCGATAGCAAACAAGTGGCAGTGCTTGTGCCCACAACCATTTTGGCGCAACAACACTATCGCTCTTTTACCAAACGATTCGCTGGCTTTCCCATTACCGTGGATTATATCAATCGGTTTAAATCAGCCAAGGAACAAAAAGCTACACTCGACAAAGTCAAGGACGGAAAGGTAGATGTGCTCATCGGAACGCACCGGATTCTGGGTAAGGATATCGAGTTCAAAGACCTTGGGCTCATGATCATTGACGAGGAACAAAAATTTGGGGTCGCCGCCAAGGAAAAACTCAAAGAGCGAAAGGTGAATGTTGATTCGCTGACATTAACGGCCACACCCATTCCGCGAACCCTTCATTTTAGTTTGATGGGGGCCCGCGATTTATCGATCATCAATACCCCCCCGCCCAATCGACAGCCCGTTCATACAGAATTACATACCTTCAATAAAGACCTTATAGCAGAGACTGTCACCCATGAAATTGAGCGCGGCGGACAGGTTTTCTTTGTTCATAGCCGGGTGAAAGACATTCACGAATTGGCCCGTCTCATAGCCGATGTAGTTCCGGGATGCAGGGTTTGTGTTGCGCACGGGCAAATGGAAGGACATGAACTGGAAGATGTTATGGTGCAATTTATCGAGGGTGAGTACGATGTGCTTGTGGCCACCACCATCATTGAAAGCGGGTTGGATATTCCCAATGCCAATACCATCATCATCAACAATGCCCATATGTTTGGTCTCAGCGATTTGCACCAAATGCGGGGTAGGGTGGGTAGAAGCAATACCAAGGCGTTTTGTTACCTGCTGTCGCCACCGGTGTCGGTGTTGAGTGAGGATGCCCGTAAGCGATTGCGTACATTGGAAGAATACAGCGAGTTAGGGAGTGGGTTTCAGGTGGCGATGCGCGATTTGGATATCCGTGGTGCGGGTAACTTGTTGGGTGGCGAGCAATCGGGATTTATCAGTGAAATGGGGTTTGATATGTACCACAAAATCTTGGACGAGGCAGTGCGTGAGTTAAAGAATGAAGAGTTTGTGGATCTGTTCGATCAGCCGGAAGATATCAGCAGCAGAGACTGTCAGATAGACACGCAATTTGAAATGCTCATCCCTTCTGATTACGTCACGCAAACCGCTGAGCGATTGGCCTTGTACAGTGAACTATCTAGCATCAATACCGAATTGGAATTACAGCGATTTGGCAGCAATTTGAAAGACCGGTTTGGTAAAATTCCGTTGACGGTGGTGGCACTGTTGGATACAGTTCGACTCAAGTGGGCGGGGAAGCAACTGGGGATGGAGAAAATTGCATTGAGCAATGGAGGCATGCGATGCTATTTTCCGGGCGATCCCAATGCGGCTGTATACCATAGTGAGAGCTTTGGGGCCATTATGGGCTTTGTGGCCAGTAATCCCAATAAATTTAGTGTAAAGCAGACCGATAAGGCTTTAATCGTTACAGTTAAAGGACTTGAAACGGTGTTTGAAGCCCTTCATGTTTTGGGGGAGTGGGATACCCACCGCACGGCTGTATAATAATTTTTAGTATGAACCGCACAAAAAGTAACATCAAATTGTTCATTGTGAGTGTTTTTCTGGAAAGTACGGCGATAGCGCTGGTTGCTCAGGGATACACACAATTTTCCGATACCCCTCATTTCATGAGTACCATTACAACTGATCCAACATTGAATTCTTCAGATTCTATCGAACAGAAACCCACACCCACATCGAAACCAACTAACTTGACCTCTCGCGTTGTGGTTGATGGTGCATATGCATTCAATGAGGCGTTGAAATACCACCCCATGAAATCGGATTATTTGGGTACACCCCTGAAAAATGGACGTTATCACAATCCCGATTACCCATTTTTGCTGTCGTTCAAAGATGTGAGGAAATGGAAAAAACAAACAAATCCGTATCTGGCATTCAAAAAAACGGATACGTTTCAGTTGCCCGTTGCGGCAGATTTGAGCTGGATGAACAATGATTCCATCGATGGCGTTGCGTGGTTGGGTCATGCCACTTTTTTTATCAGAATGGGCGGTGTTACCTTGATTACGGACCCGGTATTTGGCAATGCCTCTCGTGTGTTAAAGCGATATTCCAAGATGCCAGTAAAACCCGAAAATTTGCCGGCCATCAATTATGTGTTGTTGAGTCATGATCATCGCGATCATATGGATTATCAGAGCATGAGGACCCTCTCGAAACTCAATCCAAACGCCCAGTATCTGTGCGGGTTATCTACAGCAAAACTGCTGAAGAAATTCAATCGCAAAGGGGATGTTCAAGAGGCCGGTTGGTATCAACAGTATCAATTGGATGACCAAATCATTCGCATCACCTACTTGCCAACCCGACATTGGTGCAGGCGTTGGATCACAGATACAAACAAGCATTTATGGGGTGCGTTTGTGATAGAAGTAGGCGGGAAGGTGATTTATTTTGGTGGTGATTCGGGTTATGGAAAGCATTACTTGGAAACCAAAGAATTGTTCCCAAACATTGATTTGGCGATTCTGGGTATTGGTGCGTATCAGCCAGAATGGTTCATGGAATCCAATCATTCTTCACCGGCCAAAGCCTATCAATCGTTTTTGGATTTGGGCGCCAAAAGTATGGTTCCAATGCATTATGGGACCTTTGATTTGAGCGATGAACCCATTGGTGAACCCGCGGAAAAGTTGTTGCAGATTGCCATTGAAAATAAAATGACCCAGCGGGTTTTGATACCGGCACTGGGTCAGAATATTATGGCTATGATGCCTAAATAATAATTTTTATCGCTCCTGGGCTCACATGTGTTTTATTGTATTTTACGCAGTCCGTTGGGCTCTATGGCAATATCCCGATTTTTGTATAGGGTGCCAACCGCCTCTTTGAAGGCTTTTTTGCTCATTCCAAACCGAGATTGAATCAATTCAGGGGCTGATTTGTCCGTTATGGGCAAAAATCCCCCTTCGATCTCAATCGCATTTAAGATGATTTCTGCTAACCCACCAACCTTTTTGCGACCAATTGGGGTGATTGATAAATCGATACTTCCATTTTCGCGAATCAATCGTACGTAGCCCTTTAGTGTGTCGCCGATTTCAATCGGGATGAAGGTCTCATTTTTGAAGATCATCCCCTGGAATTTCTGGTTTACAACCATACGAAATCCAATGTCGGTTTCCTCAAAACACAATAAGTCTACTTCTGTGTTAAACCCTAAAGCAACTTCCGTTTTTTCAAGCCACTTGGAAATTTTAGCACTCGCCAGCAAACGGTCGGTTACCTCGTCTCTGTATAAATAAACGACGGCATGTTCACCTTCAACCAACTTTTTGTGTTGCTCTTTGAATGGAACGAATAGGTCTTTTTCCATGCCCCAATCCATGAACGCCCCAACAGATGTGGTTGCTACGACTTCCAAGCTCGCAAATTCGTTGAATTCGATTTTTGGAACCCGGGTGGTTGCTGTTAAACGATCTTCTGAATCTCGATAGATAAAAACATTGATGACGTCGCCTTCTATTGCTTCGGCCGGACAGTATTTGTTGGGCAACAATACCTCAGCGCCCAATTCATCCACCAAATACCAACCTTGCGGGGTATCTCTGTTAAATGTGAGGTCCAAGAAAAGTCCGGTTTTAATCATAAATGATCGCAAAGGTCGGCTTATTCTTCTAAATTCGCGACCTTTGATAAAGAAATCGTGACCATGCCAAACACCGAAGTCAATCACATAGACCGCATCCATGAGGTTTTTTCGCAGTTTGAACCCGCATTGATTGAATCGCTCATAGACAATAGCATCATTAAATCTTATGATGCCAACGAAGCCATCATCAGGACGGGTCAATTTATGCCTAGCACCGTATTGGTGTTGGAGGGTAGGGTGAAGGTTTATCGCGAGAGCGACGATGGCTCTGAGTTTTTTCTGTATTATCTCACACCAGGTCAAGCCTGTGCAGTGTCGATGAGTTGCGCCGCTAGGATGGAAAGTAGTCAAATTACGGCCATCGCCATGGAATCCACCAAGTTGATTATGTTTCCTGTTCAAACGATGAATGACTGGATGAAATCCTATCGCTCATGGTATGAATTTGTGATTTCCACCTATCGCAACCGGTTTGAGGAAGTCCTTACTGTATTAGATCATGTGGCCTTCCGGGGGATGGATGAGCGCTTGGAATTCTATTTGAAGAATCAGTGGAAATCATGCGGATGCTCTGATATCCCAATCAATCACCAAACCATCGCACAAGACTTGAATTCTTCTAGAGAAGTGATTTCAAGGTTGTTGAAAAAAATGGAGCAACGAAACATGTTGGTGCTACACAGAAACCACATCGAAATCAATGGGAACTGGATTACCAGGGTTTAATCAGCGCCGAGTCTCTGGTTCAGAGTAAGCCTCAGTGGTTAGCGAACCAAAGTCACATTTCCTGAATACCGCTGAATTTCGTTTTCGGGATTCTTGAAGGTGGCATCGTAGATATACACGCCGCCCATTACCAACTCGTTATTGATACGTCCGTCCCACAATTTTGTTTGATCAGTAGACTCAAAAATGATTTCTCCGTATCGGTTGAAAATCATCAAGCGATAATCCGTTACGGTCAATGGAGAAAATAATCCGAATTGGTCATTCAATCCTTCCGTATTCGCGGGGGTGAAAGCGTTAGGGAACCAATACAACGGTATGGATTTGGCCCTCAAATTCAATGAGGTTGTATCCGCGCAACCGTAGTCATTATCCGCAATCAAAGTAACGGTATAGGTACCATATATGTTGTAACTGTGTGTTGGGTTCTCCGTGATGTCGTAATATCCATCGCCAAAATCCCAAGTCCATTTGGTATCAATGCCCGAGAGATTGGTAAAAGTTACTGGCTTCAACATTTGAGGGTCGTATGGACTGTATTTGAATTTTGCGATTGCTCTGGGATATACCCGTAGTGGCTGTTTGAAAGTATCACGACACCCAAATGTGTTGGTTACAATCAAACGTACAGGGAATGTTCCCGAATCAGGGTAAACGATGTTTTCATCCCGCAAAGTGGATCTTCTGCCATTGCCAAAGTCCCAATTATAGCTAAGTATACTACCCGCTCCGGCGGTTGAGGCGTTGGTGAAAGGGAAATTGACATCTTCACAATCGGGTTTCACCGCGAAGTAAACAAATGGCTTATTTGCGATGTAAAGGGTTCGGTCAATGGTGTCTTTGCATAGATTGCTGTTGTATACGATGTATTTAACTTGGGGCAAGCCGGAGGTTCCATAGTAATGTTGGGGACTCTTGCCTGTGTATGTAGCGCCATCGCCAAACCACCAATACTCTTTCGCAATAAATCCGCTTCCTGGCGATGTTAGGGAGGTGAACTTCACAATGGTGTTTTCGCATGTATCTTCCACAGTATAGTTGGCTTGTGGTGCCCCCAGTATGTTGATCTTCTTGAACACTGTATCGCTGCAACCCGTTGCCGCCGTTACGATGAGCCTTGTATTGTAGATGCCTGCAGGGGAGAAATAGCCCACCGTAGAGTCGCCACTGCCGTTGTTCCCGTTACCGAACGACCAATTCCATCGGATCAGGGTATCTTGCGCCACAGTTGATTTGTCGATGAACAATACGCTGTCTTTTTCGCATGAACCTGTGCTAGAGAAGTTTGCAACCGGACAAGGTGTTGTATCGCTGAGCGTCCAAATGCCACTAAAATTTACACCTGCATGAAGAAGTAGGTTGTTGTTGCCGGCATTTACCCTTGAGCGAACGGGATAACTCCATTTGTTGGCACTGGCCGACCATGAAATCGCGCCCATGTTGCTTTCTTGGATCGTGTTTGTGCCGGAGTTGTGTTCTTGGTTTGTGTAGTTGAATTCCAACGAGATTTCAGGTTTGGTGCTATAGCCACCATCTTGAATCACCCAAAATCGATCCAACATTCGTCGGGCGTTCTCTGTGCCATATTCATTTTTTACATGCGGAACCCCAAAAGGCAACGGACGGTTGTTGGGCAAAGACACTGTGGGGGTGGGGTATGTGGCAGCGGTAACAAATCCAGAATCTGTATTTTGTAGCCCCACATTTTTCACATTGTAATCCAACGGGATGTTGTTTCCGGTTAGGGTTTGGAAAGGAATTCGATATTGCGGGCCGGCACCTGCATCCCGCAAATTCCATTGCACAAAACCATATCCTGCGCTAGGAAATGACTCTGACAAAATACCACCCGTAGTTTTGCTAATGGCGGTTTCAGAGCGATTGTTGATGATGAGTTTTTTGCCGTTTAGATTAAGTTGGCGGTCGAATAAATTCAATTTGCCCGTGCCGCCGCCCTTGTGTCCACCTCCCACCAAAATATTGGTTTGCATGGTTGGGTTTACGCTGCATTTTAAATCCAATGATGGAAAAGCGGATGTTGATGTCCCAAGGAAAGACTGTGCCGCTCCTTTTAGAATTACCCGACCATCGTTTGTCATAAAGATAGCCCCTAATGAATTGTTGATCCAATTCCCTGTATAGGAGAGTTCTACATCGCCATTGAAAATAAGCCTTGAAACGCTTTGGGCTTTGTAGTTTCCTTGGGCACCATTAATCACGATGAATGTTCCATTGGTGGCTACCACATGCGCACCATTGTGCACCCATCCTTGGCCTTTTGCGAGCCAGGTAGCGGTTAAGCACAACAACATCACTAAGCGCTGTTTCATGGTGTTTCCTATTTGATGGAATTATTTCTTGTTTTCAAGGTCGGTAAGGCGACGCATCAAATCGGCATTCTGCTTTTTCAAGAGCTCGATTTGGCTTTGTTGTTCTTGAATGGCTTTTACCATCGGCACAACAAATTCACTGTATCGCAGGCCATAGAAGTCGTTTTCGTTTTGGGCTTTATCAACCCCAGAAAAATCGTAACCAATGGATTTGGCGGCCTTTTCTACATCTTGGGCGATGAAACCTGTAAAGCGGACGTTGGTATTGGGATTGGCGGTGGTGATTTTTTCAGAATCGGGGAGGGTCTTGCTTGCCTTGTTTAAACCGTCAAAATCAAAGTTGTAGGTAACGGGTTCTAACTGCATGATGAATTCCAAGCCAGGTACATTCTTTTCGATGTTCTTTTTGTAACGACCGTCTGACAAGTTTGTCCATGCAGCGAATCCCCCGATAGAAGTTACACCAGTGTTACCAACACGTACTTGGTTGTTTGCTGTTGCTTGTGCTTGAAATCCCAATGTTGTGGTGTTGGTCAATGCGCCATTGTTTACGCTGGTTTGAAACCCGATGGCCGTATTGTTTCCGCCTGTGCTGATACCAAAGCCGGACTGATATCCATAAGCAATGTTATTGTTAGCCGTTGTTAGCGATGGAAGTGCATTGTAACCTGTTGCTGTGTTGTTGCCGGCGGTGGTTGACCCAGCCATTGCACCATAGCCCAAGGAGGTGTTCAAGTTTCCCGTTGTGTTGGCATCCAATGATTGATAACCCAGCGCAGTATTATAGGAACCTGTGGTTGTTCTGAGCATTGCTTGGTAACCAACTGCGGTGTTACGACCTGTATTGGCATTGGCATTGTTAAAGGCGCGTAGAGCACCTGTTCCTAAAGCTACATTATATTCAATGTCGGCGCCAGTGAGCAATGCTTCAAATCCGATGGCTATGTTGTTTCCACCTGTGGTATTGGCGTTTAGTGCGCTGTTTCCTATAGCTATATTGGCACTGCCGGTAGTGTTTGCAGCAGCTGCTGGGGCACCCACTGCTGTGTTGTTTGTTCCTGTAGTATTTGCTGTTAAAGCGCGGTAACCCAAAGCGGAATTGTTGTTGGCGGTTGAGGTAAGTCTCAACGCTTCATATCCAATGGCCGTATTGTTACTTCCTGTTGTGTTGGTCGATAATGCAGCATTTCCTTGGGCTGTATTCTGACTGCCCGTTGTGTTCGCTGTTAAGGCGCGTGAACCCACGGCAGTGTTGTTACTAGCGGTTGTGGATGCAGCCAATGCCAATTGCCCCATCGCGGTATTATTGCCACCCGTTGTGTTCGATGTTAGTCCACGAAAACCCACGGCTGTATTAGAATTTCCAATATTTTTACTCAATGCTCCAGAACCCACAGCTGTATTTTCAATGGCTGCGGTACTGCTTGAGAGTGTGTTGTATCCAACGGCGGTATTGTCAACACCTGCATTGTTCTGATTGAGAGCAAACGAACCCATGGCGGTGTTGTTGTTTCCATTGGCATTTGTTTGTAATGCCAAAAAGCCCATCGCCGTGTTATGGCTTCCCAAATTGTTGGCAAAGAGCGTTTTACTACCAACGGCGGTATTGTAGGATGCCTGTCCTGCTGCTGCACCAATTCCGTTATTGAACAATGCTGAATCTCCCACCGCTACCAGGTTTCCACGAACTGTATTGCTGTACAGGGCATCAGTACCCATGGCTACGTTGCTGTACCCTGTGGTGTTTTTATTGAGCGCTTCATAGCCTACCGCAGTATTGTTGTTTCCTTTGGTGGTTGTATTCAACGCAGCAAAAGCACCCACTGCCGTGTTGTTGGTAGAGGCATAGCTGGTGTACAATGCTTGATAACCCATTCCTGTATTGTAATTCCCCGTTGTATTCACACCAATGGAGTACATTCCGTATGCGGTGTTCCCAACACCCGATGAATTGTAGATGAGTGAATAAAAGCCAAAGGCCGAGTTGTAATAGCCCGTTGTGTTGTAGAGCATCGCTCCGTAACCAATCGCATTGTTGTAATTACCGCTCGTATTGTAATTCAATGCATACATTCCAATCCCCACGTTGTAGTATGAATTGTTCGATCTGCGCAAAGCCTCAAATCCTATGGCAATGTTTCCGTAGTTGAATGTGCCCGATTCCAAAACACGCTGCCCCATAGCAGTATTGTAGCTACCATTTCGGTTGCTAAACATCGCTCTTGGTCCAATGGCGATATTTTCAACGCCTTGAGTATTTCCTGGCGATGAAATTCCATTCGAATTCAACGCATCTGTACCAATAGCAATCAAATCGTTTTTGTTTCCCGTGGCTTGGTACATGGCCTTTGTGCCGATGGCGATGTTCTGTGAACCATTGCTCGTAGCGTTTGCTTGATCTCCAAAGGAAACGTTGTCGTTGGCGGGGTTTAATTCGCCTGCCCAGGTATTATTTACACGGAATCGGAGCGCTTTGTTGTCTTTGGTTCCCACAAAATGCTTGGTTTCGTCCGTAGCAGAATTTCCCAATATGCGCCAGCTCCACAGTGTGTCAGTTTTGTTCAAAAAGTTGGTTGCAATGGTGGTGGCTGCAATGATTTGTCCTTCAGAATTCACCGTTACAACCGGAATCGAATCCATCGCGCCATATTTTCTCGCCACTACGCCTGTTGACTTGAGGTCGATGGTTCCTTTTCCTTGAATAAAACCACCCGTCAGGCCTTTGCCCGCAGTGATCGAACGCATAACGGGAACCCATTTGTTCTGCTCGTAATACCAAAATCCCATCGTGTCATCAGTTTGATAAACCAATAATCCATTGGCGGGAGAAGCAATCAACGATTTTTGCGCTCTCGAGAGACGGGGGATCAACAAACCTTTGTTGCTGGTATTGATGTCCAACATGGCGGATGCATCGGGGTTTGCCCCTGTTTCGTTGATACCCACGTTTTGGGACATCAATGGACTGCTGAACAGTAAAAGAAATAAGGGAAGGGCAATTTTTTGGAGTAATGATCTATTCATTTTGAGCATTATTTGGGATGCCAATATACGATGAAATTATGTAAAACAAGGTTGTACAGTACTTATTGAATTGAAATATGGCATTCAGCGCGTTGAGTAAATGGTTTTACAAAACTTGAGGAGACTTGAAAATTGTTGACTTTGTCGTTAATTTGCGTGAATTATGAAAAAGAATTCTTTCAAATTGGGTACTTATGCAGCAATGCTTGTTGCGGGTATTTCTGTTTTGGCTTTGGGTGGCTGTGAAGATGAGCAACCCGCACCAAAGGTGCCAACTACCACTGAGAAAATCTGTGCAAACAACTGGGAGATTGCCTCGATGCCAATCGAACCCGCTTTGGATTTGGGTGGTGGTATTAAATTAACCGATTACATGCAAATGATGCAGGATTGTGAGAAGGACAATTACTTGAAATTCTCAGATGTGAGCGGTAAAAAGTCATACGTAACCTTTGAAGGATTGTTGAAGTGTGACCCTGCCGATCCGGATACAGCAATGGGTGTTTGGGGTTTGAGTGCGGACGAGAAGATCATCGATTTGGATGGAGATAAGTTCAAGTTGATTTTGATCGACGATAACAACATGCATGTACGCGTGGATAGTTTCTTGCAGAATTCCTCGATGACCTTGAAGTTCAAGAAGAAATAATTTTAACCTTTTCAATAGGGATTAAAAAAGGGCGCTTCGCGCCCTTTTTTGTTTTTTTGGCAATCCAAATGACAATTGACTTCGGTATTGACAAAACCAAGTGGACCTGAATATTTGTAAATCTGTGTCCTAAGTGCTATCTTTGCACTGCAAATAACCAATCTACTTTCCACTTTAAATCGTTATTTGCATGTCACCCCAAAATCATTCTAAAATTGCTCTCGAAGGCCTCACATTTGATGATGTCCTTGTGGTTCCGCGTTACTCCGAAGTATTGCCCCGCGATGTGAATACTTCCGTTCAACTTACGCGCAAGCTTCGTTTGAATATCCCCATTATGTCTGCCGCGATGGATACAGTAACCGAAAGCGGAATGGCCATCGCCATGGCAAGAGAAGGGGGTATCGGTATTATTCACAAGAACATGACGATCGCCCGCCAGGCCGAAGAAGTGAAAAAGGTGAAACGATCAGAAAGTGGAATGATCATGGAGCCGGTGACACTGAGTGCGGAAGCGAGTTTGCGGGAAGCTGTAAATCTCATGCGCGATCACAAAATTGGCGGAATTCCTGTGGTGGACGGAAGCAATGTGTTGAAAGGCATCATTACGAATCGCGATTTGCGTTTTGAGAAAGATCTCGATAAAAAAGTGAGCGAGGTGATGACCAAAGACAACCTAATTACAGCGGAACTGGGTACGGATCTCAAAGGGGCTCAGGCCATTTTGGAGAAATACAAAATTGAAAAATTGCCCATCGTGGATGCGCAAAATAAGTTGGTGGGTTTGATCACATTCAAGGATATTCAGAAAGTAAAAAATTATCCCAAAGCGTGTAAAGATGCTCATGGCCGTTTGGTTGTGGGTGCGGCTGTGGGTGTAACGGCTGATACAATAGAGCGCGTGAGTGCTTTGGTTGCTGTAGGGGTGGATGTGATTGCTATTGATACGGCGCATGGACATTCGAAAGGGGTGATGGATGAGGTGAAGCGTGTTAAAGCGGCCTTCCCTGATCTTCAAATCATTGCAGGGAACATTGCCACGGGAGCGGCCGCGAAGGCCTTGGCCGAAGCGGGCGCCGATGCAGTGAAAGTGGGCGTGGG
>Ga0208231_1000343_pt1 | contig 13094 bp, 11 predicted proteins | sample LakMenEpi15Jun12_FD_150702 | JGI IMG/M metagenome (GOLD analysis project Ga0208231, IMG submission 150702) | Freshwater microbial communities from Lake Mendota, WI - 15JUN2012 deep hole epilimnion (SPAdes) | ecosystem: Environmental > Aquatic > Freshwater > Lentic | place: Lake Mendota, Madison...
CGAAGGGCTTCGTTGCTGGCCCGCCGCGGGGAGGCCCTGTTTGCCGGTGCGGAACTGCAAATCCTGCTGCGCCGCCGCCCCAACCAAAAAGATTTTAACCAAGAGCCCGAGTTGCTCGACCTTTTTACCCGCCTCGACGACAGCGACATTCTCAGCGCCATCAAGCAGTGGCAGCATCACCCTGACCCCGTGCTGAGCGCCATGAGCCGCCGCATCATTGACCGCGAGCTGTTTCGAATTAAGTTTCTCGATCGACCCCTCTCCCGAGAGGACCGCGCAACTTTGGAGGCCTCCGTGGCTGCCTCAATGGGCCTTTCTGCCGAAGACTCCCTTCATTTTGTGCTCGACGGCATTGCCTCCAACAAAACTTATACTGCTGACAAACAAGAAATTAAGTTGCTCAAAAAAAATGGGAGCGTACTTCCTTTGACCGAGGTATCAGAAATCCTTCCTTTAAGCGTTTATAGTCAAGTGACTACTCGACCCTTCGTATGCTGGCCCAAAGAACTACCATGGATCCACTAAGGGCGAGCCCCTTGCCTCCCCTGCGGGCCTCAGAGTGGGCATTAAAACTGGGCGGCCAACTCGAAGGGCCTGACCATGAACTGCACTTGGCCTGCACCCTCACCGGGGGCAGCGAAGGCGGAATCAGCTTCATCTCCAACCCCCGGTACCGACGCGCCTGGGCCCTGAGCAATGCCAGCGTGGTACTCTGCGACCCCAAAGACCAAGCTCCCAAAGAATTCAAGGGTAGCGTCATACGAGTAGCGAATTCCTATGCCGCATGGGCAGCCGTCCTTGCAAGCGGGCAAAAACAAGTGGCCTGGGCCATTGGGCGACCCTCGGGGGTTCACCCCTCCGTGCTCATCGCTCCGGGAGTGGTTATGGCCGAAGACGTTCAAGTAGGTGTCGGTACCGTACTCAACCCAGGAGTGGTGCTCTACCCCGGCACTGTGGTCGGCGAACACTGCCTGATTCACGCCAACGTCGTGCTCGGCGCAGACGGATTTGGATTTGTACCCCCCTACCAAGACCTTGCCCATTGGACCAAAATTCCCCACCTCGGCTCGGTGCGGATTGGCAATAACGTGGAACTCGGTGCTGGTACCTGCGTCGACCGCGCGGTGGTCGGAATCACCCTAATTGACGACGGCTGCAAAATTGACAACCTCTGCCAAATCGGGCACAATGTGCGCATTGGCAAGCACTGCGTCCTGGCCGGGCAGGTTGGAGTGGCAGGATCAACCAAACTTGAAGACTACGTGGTCGTGGGCGGTCAAGTTGGCATTGCAGGCCACCTTACCATTGGGCAAGGATCTCGAATTGGAGCGCAAAGCGGCGTCGGCAAATCTTTAGGTCCTCGCTCTGAGGTACTTGGAAGCCCTGCGATGGAATCCCGTGAATTCCGCCGTTTATTTGTGGCCCAAAAAGCCAAGCAAGGTTGATTCAAAACGCACTCAGACAAGAATTTAGCATCAAAGGTCGCGGCATCCACAGCGGAATTGCCTGCGAGGTATTGGTCAAACCAGGACTGTCAAACCAGGGCTATACCCTAGTGCGTCAGGATCTTAAGGACCAGCCAAGCATGACCCTTCACCCGGATTTGGTGAGTGAAACCGACCGCTGCACCACCTTGAGCGACGGAGCCGCCAGCGTGCACACGGCCGAGCACCTGCTCTCCGCACTTTTTGGACTCGGAATCCTTGACGCTGAAATTCACTGTTCTGCCGTAGAGCTGCCTATACTCGACGGGTCTGCCAAGCACTGGGTAGAGGCAATATTCCATGCAGGACTCGAGGAAGTGGGGCCGATGAGGGGCTTCGCACTCCAAAGCACGATTCGTGTTGAAGACCCCGAAACGGGTGCATGGGCCGAGGCCATCCCCGCAGCCATGCCGCAGTACCAGGTGCACTTAAGCCACGACCCCGAAGCCGTGGGGCCCAATAGCTTTCGCTACAACCATAGCGAATCGTACGCCCAAAAGATTGCCCCTGCGCGCACCTTTACCCTGGCAAGCCACCTGATTCCCTTAATAAACCGGGGCCTGCTCCAGGGCGCCGAAGAAGGTTCTGGCGTCGTAGTACTCGATCGCCAACTCAGCAGCGACGAACGGCAGGCACTTGAAGCATTTACAAAGCATCCCATAGCTCCCAATGAAACGCTTGGGGCTCTGCCTCTGACGCCATTCAAAATGCCCGCCGAACCCGCGGCGCATAAAATGCTCGATCTCTTGGGCGATCTCGCACTAATTGGTCGCCCCGTTGCCGCCGAAATCCGTATTTTTAAGCCCGGACACCGAATCAATACCCTACTCGCCCAACGTATCATGGATCAGATAAAATCTGCCAACCCCGTTCCCTTTTTTGATCCCAACGCAGATGCTTTGATGGATGCTACCAAAATAATGTCGATTCTGCCGCACAGGCCACCCTTTTTGCTGGTTGATCGCATTCTGCACCTCTCGCAAACCGACGTCTGGGGCAGTAAGGCAGTGACCATGAACGAGCCTTTTTTTGTAGGTCACTTCCCGGGCGCCCCCATCATGCCTGGCGTGCTGCAGCTTGAAGCAATGGCCCAAGTAGGCGGAATTTTAGCGCTCAGCACCGTCGAAGACCCGGAGAACTACCTAACCTACTTTCTTAAAATGGATGAGGTTAAGTTTAAAAGCAAGGTTGTTCCTGGCGATACCCTTTACTTTCACCTCACCTTGGAACAACCCATTCGTCGCGGAATCGTCGTGATGCGGGGCCAAGCTTTCGTAGGTCAAAAGCTTGCTACCGAGGGCGTTATCACGGCATTTATTACCAAAGACAAGTAGGCCATGGTATCCGCTCTCGCCTCTGTGCACCCCGAGGCCAAGCTGGCCGGAAACGTCCGCATCGACCCCTTCGCCGTGGTCGAACAGGACTGCGTGCTGGGCGACGGTACCTGGATTATGAGCGGCGGCCATGTGCTTGCCGGCTCCAGACTGGGCAAAAACTGCCGAATCCACCAAAACGCCGTGGTAGGCGGAATGCCCCAAGACCTAAAATTCAGCGGTGAATACAGCGAGGTATTTTTAGGAGATGGCTGCATAGTCCGCGAAGGAGCCACCATAAACCGCGGCACCAAAGCATTCGGCAAAACCATCCTGGGTAAAGAATGCCTCATAATGGCCTATGCCCACGTTGCCCACGACTGCATCATTGGCGACCACGTAATTCTGGTCAACAACGTCGCGCTCGCTGGCCACGTCGAAATTGGCGATTGGTCCATTCTGGGCGGACTCTCCGCGGTGCACCAGTTCGTCAAAATCGGCTCCCACGTAATGGTCGGTGGCGGATCCCTCGTTCGCAAAGACGTGCCCCCCTTCATCATCGTCGCGCGCGAACCCTTGAGTTTCGAGGGCGTGAATGCCGTTGGCCTTCGCCGGCGCGGATTCAGCAACGCCCGCATCGAAGAGATACACCACGCCTACCGCTTGCTCTACCAAAGCGGATTCAACACCAGCCAAGCGGTGAGCGAAATCGAACGCGAGGTAGCCTCCAGCCCCGAGCGCACCGAGCTCTTGAAGTTTGTCTTGGCATCCGACCGCGGCATCGTCCGCAAGCAATAAGCGCATGATTGGCCTGCACTGGAACGGGGTCGGTAAGCAGATTTCGGGAACCGAAATAATCCGCCCATGGTCGGCTACATGGTCACCAGAAGCCCGCGTAGCGGTACTTGGTGCCAACGGATCGGGCAAAAGCACCCTAATTCAGCTCTTGAGCGGCCAAATGCCCCCTTCGGTGGGTGAACTGACCTCGCCCTACCTCGACAAGGATTCCTGGGCCATGCAGGCGAGCTGGGCTGGGCCGGGCGTTCAGCCTCCCCTAGACCTCAGCGGATTGCAATGGGTAGCGATGCACGGCCAACTTCGCACATGGCGCAACGACCCCTGGCAGTACTTGGACTCTAGCGATTCCATCTGGAGCAGAAGCCTTAAAACCCTATCGAGCGGGCAGCGCCAACGCCTGCTCTTGGCCGTCGCAGTATGCACCGATGCGCCGCTCTTGCTCCTGGACGAACCCTGCAACCACCTGGACGAGTCCGCGCAAAATTGGTTCGACCGCATGCTGCAAGCCGAGCTCGAGCCTGCCCATGGGGCCGCACGAATGCTTTTTATAGCCAGCAACCACAACCCAAAAGAAGTGCGGCACTGCAGCAGCGCTATATCGCCGCAAGGCGATTCCGTACCTTTACCAAAATACTAGAAATATGGCCTCGACAGCAGACATTAAGAACGGCATGTGCATTCACTTTAACCACGCGCCTTGCCAAATCATCGAATTTTTGCACGTGAAACCCGGCAAAGGGGCGGCGTTTGTGCGAACCAAACTGCGCAACCTCAACGACGGACGTGTTTTGGAGCACACCTTCCCGAGCGGAACCAAGCTCGAGGTCATCAATATCGAGTTTCGTACCTACCAGTACCTCTACAACGACCCCGACGGCTACCACTTTATGAATATGGAGTCTTATGAGCAAATTCCCATGCCCAAAGAGGTCATCAACGCTCCGCAGTTTTTGGTAGACGGCATGTCTTGCATGGTAATGTTCCATGCCGACGAAGACCGGCCATTGAGCGTAGAGCTTCCGACGACCGTAACCCTCGAGGTAACCTACACCGAACCCGGCATGCGCGGCAACACCGCCACCAATACCCTCAAGCCAGCCACGGTCGCTGGCGGAACCGAGATTCGCGTTCCCCTCTTTGTTGAAACGGGCGAGCGCATCGTCATCAACACAGTAGACGGAACCTACAAGGAACGCGCTAAGTAGCCCCCTTAAGCATCACGCAAACCCGCCGTCCCAAGCCGGCGGGTTTTTTATTGCGTTGAACGGTATGCTAGCAATTCGCAGGCAGGCCGTGCATCACATCCTGCCTTGGCTTGGACCCCATAAAAAAGCCCCGCCGTCACCGGCGGGGCTTCTTAAGGCTAAACCCGAATGGGGTTTAGTTCTTGTCCCACCAAAGTCGGTAGGTAGGATCTACACCAAACTTCTCAGCAGGCGTAGCAGTAATCGGCATCGGTACGTTGCCTGAATTGTACAAGTACTCGCCCTCTGGGTAAGGCATACGGCGCGGTACCTCGGTCAGGTTTGCACCCGAAGGAGCCGTTAGCACAGGGAACCCTGTTCGGCGCCAGTCAGTCCACGACTCCACATGAGTATACATAGCAACATACTTCTCGTTCATCACTAATTCCAAAGAAGTTGTGGTAGGCATCGCAGCAACGTACGTAGCCGCATCCGCCGCACTTACGCCAACATAAGTCATGTTAGCGACAATCGCTGCCTCAAGGCTAGCCCGGGCATCTGAAGTTAGTCCAGCGCGAAACTGGGCTTCTGCCTTGATGAACATCAACTCATAATCGGTAATGATGGGCAGTTTTGAGGTGGCATCACCGTAAAATGGCATGTATGCAGAATCAGCAGAACGGTATGCACTGATACGTGGATCATTGGACGCGCGCATCATATTGAACATGGTACCGTGCTGAGACAAGTACCCGTCGCGGTCAACTACCGTAAACTGATACCAAGGATTCTGGTTTTGTGCTGCAGACTGAAACGGAATCTCAGTGTTCGCTCCCGAGGCCAAGGCCAGGTTTGCCGCAGCAATAACGTTCGCTGCGTTGTAACCTGACTTCTTGCTTAGGTGGTTTAGGTAGCGCGCGCCGAGTGCCGCCGCTGTCGCCTTCCACTTCGCAAGATCCCCTTTGTGAATAAGGTCATCATTCCCAGGCTTCACCGAGCTTGGAAGATCCAACTCTGCACTACCCTCTTGCAGCAAAGTAGCGATGGACGCATAGATAGATTCCTGAGAATCAAAACTAGGCTTAAGCCCTGCAGCCCCCTGTAATGCTTGAGAGTAAGGAATATCGCCAAAGTGGTCGGTGAGTGTGCCCAAGTACATGGCCATAGTGATCTTCGCCACCCCTGAGTACGCTGGAGCATCGAGAGTTTCAGACTTTTCAATTACCAACTGGAGGTCGTAAAGACCACCCGCGTATGAATTGTTCCAAGGAGTGTCAAAATCACCTTCACCAATTTGCGAATAGCGGTTGTGAGCGAGCGACTGGCGGTCTACGCCCGTCATCTGCTGAACAAATATACCCGTGAGTCGGGGGAGCACATCTCCCTGAACAAAGGCATAAGATGCCTGAGCCGAGGGCAAAAGAGTAGACATCGGCGCGTCACTTGGCCTAGTTGGATCGAGCTTGTAGGCCTCGAGCCACTCGTCCGAACAAGAAGTTGCAAAGACTCCTGCGGCCAAAAGGGGAATAAAAAATAATTTTTTCATGATCAAAATAGTTTAGAAGTTAGCTTTTAGGCTGAAAATGTATCCCTTGGTATTGGGCATATTGAAGTAGTCGGCGCCCTGGCTGTTGGTGGCACCTGAAAGATTAGTTTCGGGGTCAACACCGGTGTAGGGAGTGCTCAAAAACAAGTTGCGTCCCTGGGCTGACAGACTCAAACCTTTAAGACCGGTTCCAGCGAGTACCTTTTCAGGTAGGCTGTACGAAAGTCCAATTTGGCGTAGGCGAATCCAGCTACCGTCTTCAATGAAGGGGCGCGATGCACCCGTGAAGCCGCTCAATGGACCGTTCGCATACGAATTGAATCCGTGCTCAATTTGAGTCATGTTTGCTTGGCCGCTTACGTCGTTTCCGTCGATTACGGTACCCGGTGCGTACACACCACTCGTTCCACTTACGTTGTCGTGCCATAGGTAGCTGCCGCCGCGTTCTACCACATCGCCATTATTCAAAGTCATCGACTCGGTATCACCGTGCGTACCGAAGTACATCAGCGCTCCGCGGGTTCCGTTCCAAATGTCTCCACCTTGACGAATGTCCCATAGCATATTGAAGCTCCAGTTCTTGTATGAAATGTCGTTGGTCCAGCCTAGCAAGAAATCCGGGTTAGGATCTCCCACAACAACCTCTGTCGAGCTGTAAACCGGGTAACCGAATTCGTCAACAAGAGCCACCCCGTCTTCGTTGCGCTGCCAGTCGTCTCCGTAAAGCGTTCCGTAGGCTTGACCCACCATTAGGCGCTGGTTGGCTCCAAAAAAGCCCCACGGTAGGCCGACAACGTCAACGCCTTCAGCAAGTGAAGTAACCTTGTTGCGGTTCCGAGTGTAGGTGATGCCGGTGTTCCAATTGAAATCTTCTGACTTCACGAGATCGGCACTAGCGGCAATTTCAATACCGCGGTTGTACATGCTGCCCGCGTTAATGAACGCTGAAGTGAAACCTGACGAACCAGCGACGGGCACTGCAATAATCAGGTCTCTAGACTCCTGATTGTAGTAGGTCATGTCCACATTCAAGCGGTTATTGAACATGCGGAACTCTGTTCCGATTTCAGAAGTAACCGTAAATTCTGGTGTGAGGCCAGGATTTCCGAGCACGTCGCTCATAGTAAACCCTGTTTGGCCCATGAATGGGAAGCTCAAGCCGTCAACCCATCCAGAACCGACCTGAGTCCGATTGAAGTAGGTGGCGTTGGAACCAAAGCCGGGTTCGATACCCACTTTGGCCTGGCTCGCGCGCAGTTTCCAGAAATTGAGCACGTCGCTCTTGATGTTGAGTGCGTCCGTAAGCACAAGGCCTAAGCTACCCGAGGGGTACAAAATGGGAGTGCCCACATCACCAAAGGTGGATGCCTGGTCGCGGCGCGCAGTCAAGGTCAAGAACAGGTAGTTCTTGTAGTCCAACGTTCCTTCACCGTACAGACCCCAAATACGGCGGCGGGTAATACCCTCAGCCGTTTGCTGGTTGGTCGCGTTGGACATGTTGTAGAAGTTTGGAATAACCAACCCAGAACCGTAGCCCCACACGTTGCGAAGCTGGCGCTGGTTGGAGTTGAATCCGGCCATGGCGGCAACTCCGAAATCACCAAACTTTTCGTTGTAGCGAATCTGAAGGTCTTGGTTCAATTCTTCCCAATTGTACACATCGTTGGTGATGCTACCGGCAGGGAACGAACGGCTGTTTTTGGCAATAATTTGCTGGCGCGTATCACTGTATGCATCCAAGCCCACCTTGTAGTTAACAAGGATGTTATCTGCTAAAGCGTAGTCCAATTGAACGTAGCCAAACGTGCGCGACACCTTATCCTGGAATGGATTCTTATTAACCGTCCAGTAGGGGTTGTCATAGCCTCCGCCGTTGCGGTAGGTGCGTTGCGTTCCGTCAGCGTTCTCATAGCCGGCAGAATTGTCGAAACTTGGTGGCGTACGGAGCAAGCCCAGCATCAAACCTGATACGTTGGAACCCTGTTGAATACGGTATCCGCCTGACGAGGTATACGCAAGTGAACCCGTAGCCTTGAGCTTTGAGGTAATTTGGCCTGAACCCGTTAAACGAACGGTGGTTCGGTCGAACCGGTTCAAGGGAATAATGCCATCATCGGCAAGGTTTGAAACCGACAAGTAGTATGTTGAGCGCTCTGTTCCGCCTGAAACGGTAACTGCGTTATTCAAGCGAAGTCCACGCTTGAAAAAGTCATAAGGATTGGCAGCATCTACTCCGGCATCGCCCACAAAAAGGCTGGGGTCCGATACAATGCTTCCGTTTGCGTCGTAACCCAATTCAGAGAGGCCTGGACCCCAAGAAAACGGACTGGTAGTGCCGCCGCCATAGGTACCAATACCCTGAGAAAACTTGCTCTGAAGCCGTGGGAGTTGGTTTGCTTCGGTAAATTCTGCTGAAGAATTCACATCAACGCGGAACGCTTGACCGTAGGCACCCTTCTTGGTTGTAATTAGGATTACGCCATTAGCACCGCGTGTTCCATATAAAGCTGCAGCTGCACCTCCCTTGAGTACCGAAATCGTCTCGATGTCGTCAGGGTTGATGTCCATGGCTCGGTTGGAGTAGGCTACTCCTCCGCGCAAATCTTCGGTATTGGTCATCGAGTTATCAATCGGAACACCATCCACCACCATGAGCGGCTGGTTATCGCTCGAGGTAAATGTAGCATTACCCCGAATCTTGATGTACGAAGCCGCTCCCGCTGCGCCGGATGAATTGGTAACCTGAACCCCACTCACCTTGGCCGAAAGGCCCGAGATGAAATTGGATTCGCCCGAAGCCTTAACTGCGGAACCTTTGATTTCTTCCACCCCAAAGCCCAGAGCCCGACGTTGTTTTTCAACTCCACCTGCGGTAACTACCACATCATCAAGTCGAGTGGTTGCTAACTTGAGCTTGACGTTTAGCACGGAACCCGTGACACTGACCTCTTGGCTTGCGTACCCAAGGGCAGAAAATACTAGAACCGCATTCTGGCCAGCCGAAATGGAATACGACCCATTAAAGTTGGTAACGGAGGCCACGTTGGTACCCTTCACCCGGACTGCTACCGAGGGAAGTGTTTCGCCATTTGATGCGGAAGTAACCGTTCCTGTTACCGTGCTCTGCGCAAAGGCAGGCAGGGACAGGAGCGCAGCCGCTACAAAAGCTAGAGAAAATAATTTGTGTTTCATAGGTGTTAGGTGATTGTTAAGGTTGTTGCAATGTATTAAAAAATTTAATTCACACAACCTTCTTAAAAATTGTCTGGCTCCAAGCCTAAAATACAGGGGATTCACTGCGAGGCTATTAGCCCCTGATTCCAGCGCCACTGCGGCCTGCCCAAGCGATTAGGGCTGCAGACATCCACACCAAAACGGCGCCCTTATCGAGGTCTAAAAAGTTGTTGAGCAGCCCGTGAACCCAGTAGGTAACCTGGCCCAAAAGGGCAACAAGGACCAAACTTCGGTCGGTTCCGGGAGCCAAACGTCGGTAGGCCCCGACGCCGGTTCTAAAAATCAAGGCGATGAGTAAAACGACCCAAACAAGACCGGGCCAGCCCAATTCGGCGAGGGGCCCGATGTACTCGGAATGGGCGTTGCCCATAACTCCGCCATTGGTTGATATGAAGGTGAGCTGGGAGGAATTTTGAAAGGGAGCATACTGAAACTGATAGGTATTCAGACCCCAACCCACGTGGGGCCGATCCTGCCACATGCGCAGAGCCGAGGCCCAGCGGTTCAAGCGCTCTAGGTTGGATGCGTCGGTAGAAATATTGGACGCACTTTGGATGTGCTCGCCGAAGTTGTCGCTCGAAACCGTATCGTTTTTGGTAAAAATCCGCATCCATTGGTCCTGAGTCAGCCACAAAGAACTTAGTGCGACCAAGGCAATAAGCAGTAATTGACGCGCTGAAATTCGCCATGCAAAAATCAGGTACACCGCGCCGGCAGCGACCAGGCTAAGCCAAGCAGCACGGGTGTAGGAGAAGACCAAGGCGACGGTGAGCAGCAGAAAAAGTCCGAGATGAATAAAGCGCCATACCAGGGACTGCTTCCGCCAAAGGGCCCAAATGGACCAAGGATAGACAAAGGCTAATGCCATTCCATACATCGTGTGCTCCTTGTAGAAGGGGAACATGACCCAGGTTGAGGTCTCCTTAGAAAATCCGTATTGGGAATGCACCGAGAGGGTCCAAATGGCGGCAATACCCAAACTAAATGCATAAAACGGGAAAATCAGCTTGCGCACCCAGGGCTGTTCCATGGCGGTTCCAAGCATAAAATACATGGGAATGATGAACCAGACGCGGCTGAGGACGGCCTTAAAGCTGACCAAAGGCATTTCACTAAAGAGTATGGTGAAGGCCATCCAGCCGAGCTGCAGCAGGATTACCTGGGTCAGTGCTTGGTTTAAAATCGGCCAGGGGAGGCGGCCCTGGTGCAAAAACCGAATGAAGGCAAACAGGGTAAGGCCCGCGAGCATGACCTCTCCCGGCAAACTGAGGCCTACGTTAAAGTCGGACTCCTTGAGAAGCACCGACAAGGGGGTGATTGCGACTACGGCGAGCAGAAGGCTGTCGAGATGGTAGAGGGCCCAGAAAACTACTAGTGCGGCAAAGGGAATAAGGGCAAGAGCATGAAGCTCAAACCCCACGACCACTGCAGTGGCTCCGGCGAGAATCACTCCCGCCACAAGACCTGCCCGCCCGCTTAAGAAGGAAGGTTCTGCTTGAGTTCCTTCCATGTGTTGGCGCCCAAAATAACCACCATGGTGCCGACCAGGGCCGACAGGGCAGAGACCGCTACCACCAGCCATCGAATCGGATACTTCTTTTTATCAGCCGGCACCGCGGCGTTCACGCGAAAGGTCGCTGGCAGCACCTGCTCGGCGTCTACTCGAGCCTGGTCGAGTTTGGTCTTGATCTTAACCTCTTCTTCCTTCATCAGGTGCAGCTCGTCGCGCAGGGCCACATAGCGGCCGCCGTACTTAGCCAAGGTATCAAGCACGTTTTTAAGCTGCTTGATGGTCTTCTCGGTTCGGCCTTCGGCAATGGCCGTGGCGTACTGCTCAGAAACCACCATGGACTGGCCCTCGTACTCGTGAACACCCTTGCCGCGAAGTCCCTTGATTTCGTCTTCCATATCCCGCAATTCTTTGCGGACTTTTTGGTACTCGCGCTGCACCAAATTGAGTCCTACGGTGGCTCGCTCGCGCTGGATGCGGCTCTTGACGCGGTCGAGCAGGTCAACAATAGCGTTGGCCATGTCTGCTGCCATTTGCGGATCCTCGTCGAGGACGTTGATGCGGACGCTCATGAACTGCGTTCGCTCAAAAGAAATTTTGTCGCTGTACTCTTCGTGGAGATCGGTCCTGAGGGTTTTGCTCGAGGGATCCAGCTTGTAGTGCTCCATCAATTGGAAGCGTGCAGTAATGGAATCAAAGATGGCGTCTGAGGAGAGTACCTGAAGAAGCTGCTCGGCCTGCTCCTCGGATCCAAACTCCATGAAATCTTCGTCTTGGTAGGTGTTTTGGGGCAAAAGGGCCTTGGACGGAGAATTCGTAGTAGACGGAAATACCACCACCGTGGATTCGTAGAGCGGAGTTATAAACCAGGGTCCCGAGAAAATCGCGGCCGCAAGGGCGGCAATTACTGGGGCGGCAAGGAGTGCCTTGCGGTTGCGAAACAAAAAAAGCAGCAGATTCTGCGAACTTGGGTCCATAATTAAATCAGATTCAGGTCCACAAAGATAGGTTCCTGCCCATGAGCCCCTCGAGTTGGGCCACGTCGTCGGCAAAATAGGTCCAGGCCTTGGCGCGTTCGGCCTCGGTCAGGCGCAGCGGTTCCGGGGCTAGGCTGGCAGCAATAGCCTTCTTTTTTAGGCTTCGAGGCAAATGACCCACAAGCCATCGACCCAGCCAATGGTGCTGGGCAAATGCCGTCAGCTCGGGCCACCTGACGTCGTGGGCTGCGTGCACCCTCTCTGTGTGCGGAAGCGCTATCGCGCTCAAGCCAAGGTCTTGCTGTACCTCTGCCCAAAAGGCATGGGGATCTCGAAAGGCCTCTTCGTATATATAAACGTGCAGCGCAGCGCCGGATGCCGACCACCGTAGGTAGGAGTCTGCATATCGACTAAGGGCGGCAAAATTCTGGCGTTGGCCCCAGGAGGCAGAGCCCAAAGCGTCTTGGTCCAGCTCCTCGATAAAACTGCCCGAAACCAGACCGTACTTGCGGGCCATTCGGTAGTGCGAAAAAGCGCGGTCCACAGGATTGCGCAGCAGCACTAAAGCCTTAACGCCAGGGTTCTTTGCGGGTAAATCACGGGCGGCTGAGGGACTCCAGAAATAGCTTGTCGAAGCCTCCATGCGGAGCTGATTAGGCCCTGCGTCGGGCCACATACGGGCATACTGGCTTGGCTGGCGCACAAAAGCCTGGTGCCTTCGGGGCAGGGGGTCCGGCTGGGCCCAGTAGTCGGGTTCCGCGTCGGGAGAAATCCGCAAAAAAGCCGGACTGAAGTGCGTGGGATCCAGTTCGGAGGCATAAAAATTGGGTTCCTTGATGCGCGACATGGCCACGCCGGGGTGCTCCTGAAGCCAGTCCGCGAGGGTGGTACTTCCTGATTTAGGAACTCCGATTAGAACCGCGTTGACCATTGTCGTTTAACGCCAAAAAATTAGGGTTCGTATGCCTGTTTTGCGGTAGACAGCCACCAGGGCCCACGCGTTCCAAAACACCATGCTCCCCGTGGTGGCCCAAGCCGATCCCTCAAT
>Ga0208231_1000346_pt1 | contig 13045 bp, 13 predicted proteins | sample LakMenEpi15Jun12_FD_150702 | JGI IMG/M metagenome (GOLD analysis project Ga0208231, IMG submission 150702) | Freshwater microbial communities from Lake Mendota, WI - 15JUN2012 deep hole epilimnion (SPAdes) | ecosystem: Environmental > Aquatic > Freshwater > Lentic | place: Lake Mendota, Madison...
CGCCCGCCCCCGACGCCAAGCGCCGCAGGCCTAGCAGGTTCCCGACCCGAATCATGAGCGACTGGACCGCCGCCGCGAACTCCTCGGGTGCGCCGGCCAGGGCTTCGGTCCGAGCCCGGAGGTCCTGCGCCTCGGACACGACATCGGAGACGTCTTCGACGACCGCCATGGGCGTCGCGGCGATGGTCTCGATCTCCCCGAGCACGTCGTCGATAGCGGCGATGGCCGCGTCGAGCACGCCCAGACCATACCCGTCTGAGTCGAGCTGCTCGGTCACCTCGGCCAGCGTGGCCGCGTCCATCGCGTCAATCGCGTCGTCGAGCGCCGAGCCCGTGTCGAGCGTGATGAAACTCAGCTCGCCCGCCTCGACGAACGACAGCGAGAACAGGATCACGTTCCCGTTGTCCCAAGAGTCGACCTGCCGGTACTCCGTCAGATTGACCCGGATCTCGCCGTATACCGGGTGCACCAGCGTCCCCGGCCCCTCGGCCTCAAGCGCTTCGAGCAGCGCAACCGACTGGCCCGCCGCATCGTCCCCGATCACATAGGCCTCGACGCTGATGGCGCGCGTCCGTCGACCAAGGTCTTCGGTCACCGCCAGGTCACCGCCCGGGGTCTCGTGAACCCCGACGCGACGACCGCCCGACAGTCCCTCGGTCTCGACTTCGAAGGGCACGCCGCGGAACGACGCGGCCCGTAGGCTGTCCGTCCACGCCATTAGAGTGCCCCCGTCCCGACCTTGCGAACGCCGGCTTTGACGTTGCTGGCCTTCGGCTTCTGCGTGATCTCGGCGTTGGTGCCCGGGGCCGCTTCGACCTTGACCGTGATCTCCTGCGGCGGCGCCGGCGGGCCCGCCGAGTTCACCTGGCCTAGACCGTACGGGAGCGCGTTCAGGCGCTCGGCCGCCGTGCGCGGGGCGTTCAGCGCTTCCATGCTGCGGTCGAAGAAGCCGGCGCCCTGAACGGGGATGTTGTACATACCCGAGCGCTGCCCCCGGTATCGCGACTCGTTGGCGCGATTTTCCTCGAGCAACGTATCAAGCTCCTTCTGTGCGCCCTGCGCTGCAAGCTGCGCCGAGAAGACGGCGACAGGGCTAGCCATGCCGAACTTCTGCAGATTGACGAGCGCTTCGGCTCGGTTCGCCGTGCGGTCAACTTCTTCCTGCGCATCTGGCACAAGGCGACCGATGCGAGCTTGCTCGTTTCGAAACGCTCGCTCATCAGCCCAGTCGGCTGCTTTCGTCCCGATGTCCTCCCCGAACTGAGGTAGCAGATCGAGAGCCTCTTTGACGTCGGTCACGACGCCGTAGAGCCCGTCGAAGATTTCCTTCACCGAGCGAGCGCCGCTCGCGATAGCGTCCCAGTCGATACGCGAGAACGCATCGCCGAGGTAGTCGACCGCCCCGCCCACGTTCTGCGCGATCACTTCTTGGTTCGCTTCGGCCCAGCTCGCGAGCGACGCCAGGTGCGGCGTGATCGCTTCGAGGAACGCCGTCCCGACCGTGCGCTTGACCGTGTTGTAGCGGTCGTTCAGGACGATCATCTGATCGTCCAGCGCGCCCATCCGGTTTGCCTGCTCGGTGGTCATGACGCCCGCGGCGCGCATCTCCTGCCGAAGCTTCTTGACCCCCTCGGAGCCCGTGACGGCGAGGAGAGCCATGTCTTTGCCGGCCCCGCCGAACGCCATCGACGCCAGAGCGGCGCGTCTCGCGGGGTCTTCCACCTGTTCCATCGCGCTGATGTAGAGCTCGAGCGCCTGCTCGGTCGACGTCGTCGCCTTGAGCTGGTCGAGCAGTGGCTTCGAGACCTTCTTGAGCCCGCTCGCGAGCTTGCCCGTCCCCTCGCGAGCGAGTGCCATCTGTCGCGCGAACGTCTGGATGGACGAATTGAAGGTGCCCACCTCGACGTCGCTGCGCTGCGCCGCGCTGCGCCACTCCTGGATTGCTTCGACGCTGAGCCCGGTCTTGGCCGCGAACGTAGCCAGCTCGTCGCCGGCTTCGAGGGTCTCTTGCGCCCAGGTCTTGGCCGCGATGCCTGCCCCGACGAGGCCCGCGCCAATGGCGCCGATCCCGACGAGAGCGGCCCGGCCCGTCGCCTCTCGGATACTGCCGGCCGCGCTCGTGATGGCCGAGCTTGCGCTCGTCGCATTGGCCCGCATGCTGGCGAGCGACGCCCCGATCTTGCGAGCCGAGCGGCCGATCACCGCGCTCGCGGTGTCCTTCGCCTTGACCTCGACTGCTACGGGATACGTCGCCACCGCTCACCCCTTGGCGCTGCGCGCCTTCATGGTCTCGGCCAGTTCGCCGAGACCGTCGAGCCACCACCAGAGCGCCGGAACGGTCAGCTCTCGGACGTCGGTCGGCCCCCAGCCGAAGTGTTTGCCGAGCCCGACGGCGCAGGCTCGCCAGTCGACGGGGAGCCGCTCACAAAAGGGGCGAGCGCCTGGCCGATCTTGAGCAGGTCGGCCACTGAGATCTTCTTACCCGAATCGGTCGGAACGCCCGCGCACTGCGACAGAACGAACACCTGCCACGCTGGCCGGAACGGCAGAACTTCGAGCGACCGCCCGAAGGCCTCCGGGCTCGACTCGTCGAGCCATCCGTCGATCTCGCCGAGACCAGGCGGGCGAACGAAGCGCAACGTCGAAGACGTCTCGCCTTGCGTGCCCACCTTGATCGGGTGCGATAGCTCGATCTCAAGCACCGACGTCGCCGGGGCCGGCGGCGCTTTGAGCGCTGGGGCCTGCGGCGTCGGTCCGCTTCGGCCCGAAGGCCGCGGCGGCGTGCGAGGGTTCGACGCCATCAGTCAGCGATCTCGACGATGCGCTGAGCGAAGATCTCGATCTCCGCCGTTCCCTCGACCAGGTCGTGATCGAAGGTGCCCGTGGTCGTCGCGCCGGTGAGCTGGTAGACCCGGCCGCGCGTCTTGACCATGCAGTCCTTGTTGATGAACGCCGCCCAGAACGCCGAGGTGTCGTCGTCGTACACCTGCACGGTGCAGGTAAGCCCCGGCGCCACCGGCGTGCGCTTGACGCCCACCTTGCCCGAGTGGGCCATCTTGGCCTCGCGCGTCTCGGTGGACGTGCGAACGACGAAGCTCCCTTCGACCTCGACGATCCGCCCGTCCATCTCGACGAGCAGGACGCCCGCATGTAGATCCGCCATGGGTTAGGCCTCCGGGTATTGCAGGTAAGGCCGCATCAGGACGGCCAGGACGTTGAGCTGGTTCGCGAGGTCGGGCGGGTAGAGGATGTCGACCCGGTTCGCATCGGTGCCGTTGCGCTCGACGACGACGTTCTCGGCGAAGCCCGCGACGTCCTCGACGATGGCCCGCGCCGCGTGCTGCCGATACCGGCCCACGAGGTGGGCCTTGATCATGTCGACGTCCACGGCCGGCGTACCGGGCTCGATGACGCTCGCGTCGTCGACCAGGATCTTGCCGGCGCAGTACTGCCGCGTGGCCGACTTCAGGTCGTCGATGAGATACGCGACCTGGTGGACGTTGTTCGTCCACCTCAGCGTCGTGTCGGCGACGCCAGAGCCGTCGGTCTTGTAGTGCGTGACCGTCGCGTTCAGCCGGAGCTGGCCGTACGCGTCGGTGTAGAGCGACGCGACGCCCTGGAGCCCGATCGTGTTGTTCTCGACGTCGCTGAACCGCGAGCCGAGCGCCGGGCCCGGCATCGCCTGGCCGCGCGAGTCGAGCAGCGCGAGGTCTTGCATCGGAACGGCCGGGTTGCTGCGAATGCTCTTCGTCATCGCGCCGGCCGCCGCCGCCGCGATCTCCCACTCGGGGCACGGCGGGAAGTCCAGCCCGAACGTGGTCTGGTGCGGCGAGTTGCGCGTGCCCGCCCAGGTGGTCAGGTCCGAAACGCTGTCCACGAGGCACGAGTACGCGTGCGACAGCTTGCCGCGCGTGGCCGACCAGCGGTCCACGAGCTCGGCGTCGAACGCGTCCATGATCGTGTCGTCGGTCCGGTGCACGACGATGTGGCGGATGTCGGCCGCCGCCATGTTCGTGATCGGCGTGCTGACCGCGGGGTCGGTCGAGCCGCCCGAGACCTGCGTGAGCGTGAGCGCCACACCCGCCGGCAGGACGTCGCCCGGATCCGGGTTGACTTCGATCCGGCCGGTGTTGCCCGCGACGCCCGCGTTCTTGGCGGTCAGGGTGACGGTGTCGGTCGACACCGACGCGACCGTCGGCAGGTACGTGTGGAGGTCGAGCTCGGCCTCGATGGCCGCGGCGATGCTGTTCGCCGAGTCGCCCGCGGAGACGCCGACGCTGATCCGCTTGCCGAAGACGCGGAGCTTGATGGTGCCGTCGCCCGTCGCGGCGGCGGTCACCTGGATCGTGCCGGTGGCCTTCGTGGTCCCGTTGTCGGCCAGGGGCATCGCCCAGAGCTCGCCCTGCGGGTCGTTGTACAAGAAGGCGTGGCACATGATCGCGAGCTGCGAGCCGACGCCAAACAGTGCCGTCGCACGCTCACGGCTCGTGACCTGCACAAGCGTGTTCGTCGTGGCCGAGCCCGCCGACAGCTTCTGTGCGACGATCGCGACTTTCTGGCTTGCGGCCTGCGGCGACGTGCCTTGTCGGTCGAGCTGGACCTGGGCCAGGCCGATGAGCTGATTGCTCGAGACCTCGGGAATCGGGATCGCCATGGCTTACTCCTTCCCCTTTTTCGGGGCGGGGACAGGGGCGGGGACAGGGGCCTCGGGCGTCGCGACAAGCACACCGCCGTCCGCGATGCGAGCGTGCCAGTACGGATCGAGCGTGACTTCCTCGCCGCCCGCGAGCAGCACGCGGCCCGCCTTGGGCGAGCCGGCCGGCCACAGGATCCGCGCTCCGTCGCGGGGGATGAGTCGCACTCGCTCTCGCATGGTCACGCCTCCAGGTCGGCGAGAGTGACCTCGGCGACCGTGTCGTTGTTCTGCTGCACGTCGACGGTGACCGTCTCCAGTGCGTCCCGCTCGCCGGCCGGGGCCTGGCGCGTGCGGGTCTGTGTGATCTCGTAGACCTGCCGGAAACTGCCGTACCGCGAGCCGGCCTCGCTGATGTCCAGCACGCGCTCCGAGGGCTTGATCACGACGCCTTCGCCGCGGCCCGGGCGGTACTGCGCGATCCACTCGCCATCCTCGAGGAGCGCATCGGCCACGTCTTCCTCGAGCGTGTCGAGCGCCGCGGCCAGGTCCGCGTCCGTCGTCGACGGCGCCGGGGCGATGATCCCCCGGATCTCGAGCTCGATGGTCTCGGTCCGGTGGCCCTTGCCGTGACCGCGCCCTTCGCGGCGGATCGTGTTCGTCTCGACCGTCAGGAGCGGGGTCGTGTCGGGCGTCACCCCGCCGGCCTGTAGACCGGCCTGGATGGCGTGAAGGCGCGAGTCATGCACGCGACTACCGGCCGACGTCGCCGCGGCGATTAGTCTCGCCACCACGTCTGTTCGCACCGTCGTCGCCGCCGCCACGCGCTACCTCCCCAGAATCAGCACCAGCCCGCCGGCACCATCCGGCCGGGCTTCAATTATCGTGTAGGTCGTCCCGCGGACCTCGACCGTGCTCTGACGAACCACGATCGAAGCCCCGCTGAACTGCTCGGACCGAACCGAGATCCGGGCGGGTTCGTCCACCATCACGAGCCCGTCGCCGATGATGGCTTCGCGCGTCGCGCCGGCGTCGAACTCACCCTTGATCTCGTACTCGGTCGAGCCGACGGTCAGTGTCGCCGGCTCGCCAAACACGCCCGCGCTCGCGCGCTGCGTCAGTTGGGCGAGCCGGGTCCACTGGCCCATCGATTACAGGCCGGCGCTCTTGTGCGCCCAACAGTAGACAGTCATGACGCCCGCGGTGAGCGCCTCGACCGCGACGACCGCGACCAGCTTGCGCGCGGCCGTGGTCTCGATGCCGGCGACCGCGAGGGTCGGGACCTTCACGACGCCCGCATCGTAGGGGTTCGCACCGTTGCTGATGGCAAGCGCCGTCTTGAGGCAGTCTTCGTCGTCGGTCTTGACGCCGAGAGCGATGGTCGCCGCGTCCGTCGCGCTTGTGAACGTCGTGTGAACGTCGTACTGCAGCCGCGTCGGGATGAAGCCCGACGGGATGTCCGGACCGAACATCACGAGCTCGTGCGTGCCGATCGCGAGGCCATCCGTCGCATCGAGGTAGCCCACGAACTTGAGATCGCCCTCGATGTTCGAGTCGACCACCAGCACGCGGACCTTCGTGGCCGAGCTGCCCGCGGCCACCGCTGCGTACCCGATGAACAGGCCGAGAGCCTTGCCGGTGACGACCTGGTTGGTCGCGTCCCAGTAGAGACGCTGGTTCTCGGCGATGGTCTCGGCGCCGGTGTGCGGCGAATCCGAGATGGCGCCCGAAACCTTGTTGAGCAAGAGAAGCCCGCTCGTCTTGGCGGTCACCGCCTCGCCGCTGGCCACCGTGTCGCACGGGATGATGATGCGCCCGCCGTAGACATACGGCACGTCGACCGTCATCGCGCCCGGGGCGGCCTGGAACGCGATCTCGGTGGCGCTGGCAAGGTAGCTCTGCATGTCTCTGTCTCCTGCGCCGGGCTCGCCGGCTCAGGGCCCGTTGCCGGGCCCGTCGTTGGGTCGTCCGATTACGCGCCCGCGTTGTAGGCGGCGCCGCGGAAGTTCACCGCCTGGACGTTGAAGGCGATCCGGCAGTGCAGCTTCACGCCGAGGGTCTCCTCGTCGTAGAGCATCTCCGAGAGGATCCCCTCGTCGCCCAGGACCGTCTCCATGAAGCACGGCGCGATGCTCGGATCCGCGAAGCCGTAGAAGGCCGTGGTGCTGGAGATCTCGGCATCCGCGACAAGCTGCACCGACCGCAGAGACGGGGTCATCGCCGTCGACGCCGCCGTCGGGATGTACGCGCCCGCGATGAGCTGCTCGGCCGCGAACTCCTTGGCCGAGCCCACGACCAGCGTGCGCATCGGCAGGTTGAGGCGCATGCCGTTCGAAGCGCTGATCGAGCCCTCCTTGTCGTGCATGCCCTTCTGCTCGCGGATGAGCTTGCGGAGCTCGCCGAGCGTCGTGGCCGAGAGCGCCGCCGTGCTGCCCACGTTGCCATGGTTCGCGTGAAACACGGTGTTCGTCGAGACCGACGTGAGAGCCGGGTTTTCGACGAGCTTCGCGTAGGCCTTGGCGTTGCGCTTGACCGCGACGCGGCGACCGAGCGACGCGGCGATCGCGCCCATCATGCCCCACTTGTCGTTGACGATGGCGCGGCGCGACCAGCTCAACTTGCGGCCCCATTCCTTGAGAACGAGCGGCTCGCCGCCTTCGTTGACCGTGCCCTCGACGAGCTTGCCCGACTCGCCGATCTCTTCGAGATCCGGCAGGCGCGAGAAGTCGACGGCCTTGTACCCGTCCCGGAAGTCCGGGAGGGACTTGACCGCGCACCAGGCCTGGTACGTGGTCGGCGTGTTCTGGTAGGCGTCCAGGATCGTGAGCTCCGACGCCGAGCCGAGCAGGATCGGAAGGTCGGCCGTGCCGATCTCACCGAGACGCTCGCGACGGTTGAAGCTCTCGCGGTAGCGGCTGATCCCGCGACGCACGTCGCAGAGTTCGAACGCGCGACCGAGAGTCTGCTCGTCCGACAGGTTGCCGAACTTGACGCCCTTCTCGGTGAGCACGCGCTCGGCCATGCGGCGCGGGTCGAGGTCGCCGAAGCGCTCCTCGACGGCGCGGTGTTCGTCGTCGGTGAGCTGGACCAGCTTGCCGGTCGCGCCCATGCGCTGAGCGAGGGCCTTCGCGGCCAGCTTGCCCAGCTTGCCGTCGTTGTCGGCGCCCACCTTGACGCCGGTGCCCTGCTGACCGTGGATCGACATCTTGTCGTCCCAGTTCGCCCGGGCGTCGATGAGCGAGGCGCGGGCCTGGTCGACCGTCACCGACTCGTCGTCGATGAGGTCTTCGGCCAGCTTGGTGCCCTCGGTGCCGAGCGGCGTGACGATGCGAGCCGCTTCGAGGATTGCGCGACGGCGCTCCTTCAGCTCGGCGAGGGTCTGGCTCTTGATCTTCGCCAGGTCTTCCTGGGTCGGCTGGTACGTGGTGGACATCGGGGGATCTCCTGCCGGCCGCTGGGCCGCAGCGAAGGTCTGAGCGCCGACATTGGCCGGCACAGGGACAAACGAGAGTTCGTAGGGCGTCGACTTGCGCGCCCGGATGTGAGTGCGTTCGGCCTTCGCCACGCCCTTCTTGCTGAGGTACTCGAGCGCCTCGGGGTCGATCTCGACGCCGATCGAAACGTGCTTCAGGATGCCGGCCTTGATGTCGGCGACCATGCCCGCGTGCATCGGGTTGACCGAGAACGCGACGCGCGCCATCAGCTTGCCGTCTTCGATCTTGGCCGAGCCCTCGACGATCTTGCCGATCTGCGACGTGAGCGAGTAGTCCGCGTGGTCGATGAGGACCGCCGCGCCGCCGTTGTAGCGCGCGAGGTCCATCCCGCCCATGTCGAACGACAAGAAGAACTCGCCCTCGTCCCACGAGTAGCGCGCCACCTCGGCGCCCGTGTAGCAGACGACGCCGACGCTGTTCGTCTCGTCGTCCCACGAGCCAGGCGAGAACGTCGCCTCGGTCCGCGGGGCGGTCGCCTTGAGCTGCTGCAAGATGGCGCGGTCGATCATGCCGACCACGCTACACCTGAACCCCTGAGCAGTAGAAATGCCTTACGGCGTGAGCCGTACAACGCTCACGGTTGCGTGTTGCGCGCGGGCTCCTCGGGTGCCGGCGGCGTCGCCTGCTGCTGTCCGCTCGACGTCGTCGACGACGGCATCGAGTCGAGCACGATCCCGCGGCGCTTCGCCTCTTGCGCCTCGCGCTCGAGCTGATCCCAGACCGCCGCCGGGACCAGGCCCAGGCGCTGCCACTCGATCTCGTGGGTCGTGAGACCGTTCCGAAGCTGCTCTTTCGTCGCGAGCGCTTCGGCCCGCCGGTCGACTTCTTCGAAGTTCGGCAGGACCCAGCGAACCGGATAGCCGACGGTGTACGAACCGCCGCCCGTGACCCGAACCTCGCGTTGACGCACCGACGCCGGCAGAGTCCCCGCCGCAACCGCTGCGTCAATCCACCAGACCCAGATGCGACGAAGCAAGAACGGGATCACGATGTCCTTCTGCACCGTCCGCACGCGCGCACGGTGGTCGATCTGGCCCGCCTTGTACGAGGTCCAGTTCGTGCGCGACAGGTCGCCCGTCATCTGCTCGTACGTCGTCCCGAGCGCCGAGGCCACCTGGGCCTTCTCGCGGATCGCCAGCGCGTCGAAGGTGCGGGCCGACGGCGAGTGGAACGTTACGCTTTGCCCTTCTCGCAGGTAGTTGACCGAGCCGGGCGTGAGCTCTTCGATGACCGTCCCGTCATCGTCGCGATTCGTCGAGTCCTGCCCGTCGACGGTCATCGCCTCGTCGCCGTTGTTGGAGTGCACGAACGCGACCATCGAGGCCTCGCCCACGGCGCGCGTTCGCTCGGCATCGCCCAGGAGCTGCAGATCGCGAAGCGCCGCGACCGCCGGCGAGAGCCACGGCACGCCACGCACCTGCCCGATCTCACGAGCCCAGTACAGATGGGCGATCGTCGACTCAGGCACGCGCACCGCCTGTCCGTCGTGGAACTCCGAACCGGGACGCTCGCGCCACAGGTGATAGGCCGTGAGGCGGGACAGCGCATCGAACTCGACGCCCTGGATGATGCGCCCGCCACCGTCGGCGCGCTGCGTCAGGTCCGACCGCAGATGGTCAACCGCCAGGAGCTCGAGCTGCATCGGCACCGGCAGGCCATCCGACAGCCGGCGAGCTCGCGCACGCATCAGCGCCCCGCCCGAGTCGATGAGCGCCGAGATTGCCTGCCACACGAGACCCGAGAGCGTCTGGTATCCCGCCGTCGACGCCGACCGCTCCCACTCGTCGAAGAGCCCGTCGATGTCGGCGTCGAGCTGGGCGTTGCCGGTGCTCGCTCGAGGGCGAACCCCGGAGATGGCGATCGCCAACTTGTCGACGATGCTGACCGCCCCGAGGTCGTTGCGAGTCAGGTCGCGCGACCGCTCTCGAAGCCGGGCGCCGTCCCGCTTCGTCAGGGTGTTGATGGGCCGGGCCGAGCCCGAATACCAGTCCTCGTGTCGACCGCCGCCCGCGCCATCGAAACCGAGCTTTGCGCCCGTGCGTACGCCAAGACCTCCCAGCATCAGAGCCCCCTGCTGAACTTCATGCGGCCGCGCTGCAGCCGGGTCGATCCCTGATTGAGCTCTCGCTCGATGCGGTCCCGGATCCGCTCCATCTCTCGGAGCGACCGATACCCGACCGTCCGCGTCGAGCCGCCTGGCGTCGAGTACGAGACATTGAGCGCACCCGTGCGGATCGCCTCGTTGATCGCGTCTAGTTCCGCTTGAGTCGCCGCCATAGGTCTCCCCCGACGCTCTTCGAGGTCGGCTTCTTCGGCGCCGACGCTTTCGGCGTCGCTGCCATCATCGCCGCTGGCTCGATACTGCGCAACGGTTCAGTGGTTTCGGTGCGCTCGACAAGCGGCGAGAGGTCCCCGCGGTCGCCGCACGGGAGCGGGAGTTGGCGGTAGTCGAGGCCGAGAAACGCCGCATAGGCGCCGACCATGCAGTCGAGCGCTTCGTTGCGGTCGTGGCCCTTTTTGAGTCTCCACTTCGCGACGCTGCGCCCGGTCGCGTCGGCCGTCCGCACGCGCTCCTCGGCGCAGAGCTGGGCGTAGTATTCGGGCGCGATGGCCGGCGTCGTTTCGCGCGGGAAACGGATCATCGGCGGATCATCCTTGGCTAGGCGCAACATCAGGTCGCGCTTCGCACGCGAGACGTTGATCGGCACCTGGTGCACGGTGCCCTTCTTCTTCGCGATCTTCTGGTGCCAGATGGGCCGCGGGTCGTTCTCGCCCTGCGGCGAGCTCAAGCCCTTCGTCAGGAACTGCCGGCGCTTCTGCAGGGCGTAGGTCTTCGAGAACGCCGCCGCCGCATCCCAATGGGAACCGCTGCCCGTGTCGATACCGCCCGCGCTGATCCCGAGCATGCCGGCCGGCGTCCGGAAGCGACGGCTCAAGATGGCGTAGCACTCGGCCCAGACTGCCGCGCCGCGCGTCGGCGGGTCGCCGAACAGGATCCAGTGACCGATGAGCGCGCCCTCGTTGCGCACCGTCCAGCCCCAGACCGACACCTCGAGGCGGTCTTCTTGCACGTCGACGAACGACGTCAGCACCTGGACCCATGCCGGGACCTCGTAGCGCTGCCCCGCGCCCCAGCCGGTCTCGGCGCGCTGCTCGAGCAAGTCGGGGTCGACGACGGCCCCACTGCCATGACGCCAGGCCTCGGCCAGGTCGAGCGTCACGAAGTCGCGCATCAGAACCGGGTCTTTCTTCGCGGCGAGGAACTTGCCGGCGAGTTTGCCCCAACTCACCCAGGGCGAGTAGAGCGCAGACAGGTGGAATCCACGAGCTCGCGGCAAGGTCGCCGTGGCCGTCGCTCGCCACCGGCCGTGACGGAGCATCTCTTGCTTGTGGTGGTGCTCGATCCAGTGTCCGCACTCGGCGCACTCGTAGCAGGCCTGGTCGGCTTGGCCTTCCCGCCACACGACGCCGCCGAGCCGGTCGGGAGACTTCTTGAAGTTCAAGGCCTGGAACGCCCCGCACTTCGGACAAGGCACGTCAAAGACGCACTGGTCGGTCTTGGCGTACCAGTCGCAGATCGGCGAGTCCCCCTCATCGGTCGGCGTCGAGACGAGCCCGATCTTGCGCTCGACGAAGTTCTGGCTTCGGTGCTCGACGATGTGCACCGGCGATCCCTCGCCCTCGAGCTCGCGCGGGAAGCGGTTCAGCTCGTCGAGCAGGAGCACGCCGCAGGGCTTCGACGCGAGCGCCGCCTTGCTGGTCGCCGGGAGTAGGAACAACATGCCGCCCGGAAACTTCTTCGCCTGGATCGAGTCCTTGCCCTTTCGGCCGTCGGCGTCCTTGGTGGCCGCACCGCCCACGAGGGCGCGCAATGCTGGGCTGGCCTTGATGGCGTCGTCGACGCGCTGCTCGGAAACGTCGTTGCAGGCCTGCTCGTTTGGCAGGACGTAGGCGATCGGCCGCGGGAACTGGTGCATGTAGAACAGGAGCACGTTTAGCAAGGCCTCGGTCTTGCCGACCTGCGTCCCGGTTCGGAACACGATCCATTCGGTCGGGTCGTCCGGGTGAAAGCAGTCGAGGATTTCGCGGTCGTACGGAACGCGGTCGGTCACCCAGGGCCCCGGCTCGGGTGAGCTGAGCGACGACAGGTGACGGTATCGGTCGGCCCACTGCGAAACGGTCAGCGCCGGTTTCGGTCTGAGCCTAGCCGCGACCGCCTGCCGGATGCGGCGAAGCTCAGGATGCACGAGCGGCCCCCTTCTTCGGCGGGCGGCCGCGCCGCTTCGGTGCCTGCGCGGGCTCGGCGTCGTCGGGCTCGTCGACGAGCTCGGTGACCTTGGCTTGCTGCTCGGCTTCGGCCGCCTCCTGGTCGACTCGCTGCGACAGCCCGTCCCGCTCGCGCTGGACCACTGCCCGGACCTTTCGAGTGACCTCACGGGCGTCGCCACCCAGAGCCGCTGCAATCTTCGCCGGCAGGGTGTCGAGCATCGAGTCGAACGCCGCGGCAATGCCGACCCAGGCCCGCGCGACCTCTTCGACAGGTATGAGCTTGCGCTCGAGCGCGTCGGCCTTGAGCTCAGCAAGCCGAGCCTGCGCCACCTCGCGACGCAGCTTGGCTGACTCGAGCGTGCCTGCGTCTTCGTCGTCGTCGGTGTCCTCGGGCTGCCCCGGCGCCGGCCGCTTGACCAGGCCTTTGCGGTAGGCTGCCTGCCATGCCGCGTCGTTCGACTCGACGTCCACACGAGCCATGCCTGGCTGCCAGGGCAGTCCGATACGCGTGGCGGCGTCACGCAGTCCCTGGAGTGTGATCCCGAGCCGCGTTGCATACTCGCCGGGGCCGCAAGTTTTCACTTATTCACCATGCAAGGTATAGAAATTTCCATTGATACTAGCCACCCCCCGAGCCCGACAGGCACCA
>Ga0208231_1000347_pt1 | contig 13022 bp, 10 predicted proteins | sample LakMenEpi15Jun12_FD_150702 | JGI IMG/M metagenome (GOLD analysis project Ga0208231, IMG submission 150702) | Freshwater microbial communities from Lake Mendota, WI - 15JUN2012 deep hole epilimnion (SPAdes) | ecosystem: Environmental > Aquatic > Freshwater > Lentic | place: Lake Mendota, Madison...
GTGACGCCCGCCATGCATAAGAGCAAGGAGGATGTCGCTAAATTATTTGCTGAAAAATTGGGTACAGATATCAATATGACCCCAGAGGAAATGACCTTGGTGGCAAGAAAAAACTTAAGGGAAAAATATGTACAAGCAGAAATTGGGGTCACTGGCGCTAATTTTATTTTACCAGATATTGGGGGCATTGCATTAACAGAAAACGAAGGAAATGCTAGACTTTCTGCTGCATTTCCTAAAACACATATTGTGATTGTGGGTATTGAAAAAGTGATTCCTTCTGTAACAGATTTAGGATTGCTTTGGCCTTTGTTATCTACTTATGGTACCGGTCAACAAGTGACAGTGTATAATAGTATTATTAGTGGGCCTAGACAAGCAGATGAAGCAGATGGTCCGGAGGATATGTATGTGATTTTATTAGACAATGGCAGAACGAATTTATTAGCCAATGCAAAAAGTAGAGAAGCACTGTATTGTATTCGTTGCGGTGCTTGTTTAAATGCTTGCCCAATTTATAAAAATATTGGAGGACACGCTTATGAGACCACTTATAGCGGCCCAATTGGAAGTGTGATAACGCCTCATTTAAGAGGTATGCACGATTATAAGCATTTGAGTTATGCTTCTAGTTTATGTGGCAACTGTACTGCAGTTTGCCCAGTTAAAATTAATTTGCATGAGCTTTTGCTTGAAAATAGAAGGGAGTCTGTTGTAGCTGGTGAAAGTAATTTTTCAGAAGAATTTGCATGGAAGATTTGGAAACAAGCATCCATGAATCGATTATTAATGAACCAAGGAAATGCTACTATTAAAAATTGGGTAGTCAATAAAATATTTAAAGGTTGGGCCAAGCAAAGAGCTCCTTTACAGTTTTCTAATAAGACATTCAATCAACTTTGGAGAGAAAAAAATAAAAAGTAAAACTTCCTTAATTCCTTCGCTTCATTTTACTTACATACCATCTGCATCTGAAATAGCATGCACTGGATCCTTTTGATCCTTCAAGCTATTATTGACTAAGTAGACGCCAATCAAGGTAATAATAGAACCTACTATATTATTCCATGACATATGCTCATCTAACAAAAGAGAACCCACCCATATTGCTACAATTGGATTGATATAAGCATACAAGGATGCAATAGATGATTTTAAATGCTTCATGCTATATATGAATGACATAAATGCAAATACGGATCCTCCAATCACCATATATGCAATCACGCCCCATGATATTGTAGGTATTTGATTTAAAGGGACATAGTCTCCACTAATTAATGTAATCGTTCCCATAATGAATGCACTAATCAACATCTGCCACCCAATTGAGTTGTATGGATTAATTTTGATTGTCGTCCTTGAAATAATGATAGATCCAATACTCCAAGTAATCATTGCTAAGAAGGATAATACAACACCTAATGTATAATTACTTCCATGTACCGTTAAACTGTCTTTGTAAAAAATGAATCCAATACCTAATAGTCCAAGACACAAACCAATCACTGTTTTGGGCCTAATCTCAATGGCTTTATAGTAATACCTTTCAATCAATACCACGGATAAAGGATATAGGGCTGCAATTAAAGCAGCCAGTCCACTTGAAATAAATTTTATACCATAAGTGGCAATGCCATTGGAGGAAACAAACATCAACAAGGACATGCCCAATAGCCAAAGAAATTGTTGCCTAGTAGGCAGTTTTTCGCCCTTGATTAAAAAGAAGCTAACATAGAATGAGCCTCCTAAAAATTGTCGAATACTTGCCATTTCAAATGCTGGCATATGCATCACACCCATCTTGGTTGCGACCCAAGTGGTACCCCATACAATACTTGTAACCGTTAACGCTAAGTAGGCTTTATTTTGATTCGCCATGATGCACGCTTAGTGTTTGAAATGTCTAAGACCTGTCATCACCATTGCTAAACCATTAGCTTGGCAGTATGCAATACTATCCTTGTCTCTTACAGAACCTCCTGGCTGTATGAATGCTTGGATGCCCGCTTCTTGTGCAATTTTCACACAATCATCAAAAGGGAAAAAAGCATCAGATGCAAGACTTGCACCTTTTAAATCAAAATTAAATTGCTTCGCTTTTTCAATGGCTTGTCTCAATGCATCAATTCTAGAAGTTTGCCCACAGCCTTTTCCAACCAATTGTTTATTTTTAATTAAGGCAATCGCATTGCTCTTTAAATGCTTGCAAATAATATTCCCAAAAACTAAATCTGCTTTTTCGTTTTCTGTGCAAGGTCTTGCACCCACTTCATCCCAATTGGTATAATTTCCTGTATCTAAACCTTGCTCAAGGCTTCCGTTTAGGATTGATTTTTTTTGCGTTGGATGCAAATGAACACCCGGCTTTGTTTCAAGTAAGATTCTATTTTTCTTTGTCATTAAAATAGTCAATGCTTCTGCTTCGAATGCAGGGGCAATCAATACTTCAAAAAATAATTCTTGAATGGCTTCTGCAGTGGCCTTATCGATAGTGCCATTGGTGACTAATACACCACCAAACGCACTCTCCGGATCGCCTGCCAATGCAGCTTCCCAACTTGCAAATACATTTTCTCTTTGCGCCACACCACATACATTGGTATGCTTGATAATGGCAAAACTTGTTTTAGGTAAGTCTTGGATCAATGCAATAGCAGCGTCTACGTCTACTAAATTATTATAGGATAATTCTTTACCATTTAATTGTGTAAACCAAGTGTCTAAATCACCATAGAAAGTGGCTACCTGATGTGGATTTTCTCCATAACGCAATGTCTTGCTCGTAGCTGGATTAAAATAATTGCTAATGGCAATATCATAATGCATCACCACTTCAAAAGCCTTTGCTGCAAATGCTTTTCTTTGATTTAAGCTCGTGCTACCTGCTTGGTCGATCAATATTTTATTAAGCACTGCATAATCATCTTTTGCAGCAAGCACTGTCAAGTCTCTGAAATTTTTAGCGGCTGCTCTAATCATTGATGGGCCACCAATATCAATTTTTTCGATAATTGCTTTTTCTTCGGTCGTAGTCCTTAAAGTCTCTTCAAATGGGTATAAATCAACAATGACAAGGTCAATCGCTGGAATCTTAAACTCCTCCATTTCTTTTAAATCCTGTGCCTCATACCTTCTTCCTAAAATCCCCCCAAAAACAGAAGGATGTAATGTTTTTACACGCCCGCCTAATATAGAAGGATATCCAGTCACAGACTCTACAGCAACACAGGGGATACCTAAGTCCTCTAAGAATTTTTGTGTTCCTCCAGTAGAGTAGATTGTGATATTGTGTTGGTGGAGGGTCCTTGCCAATGGTTCTAAACCATCTTTGTAAAAAACAGAGATTAATGCTGATTGTATTTTCTTTTCCATATGTAAAGGTACGAGCTTCTAGATTTTTGCCTTGCTCGGATTTTCCACAAAATGGGTTAAAGACTGAATAACTTTATGCAACTATATAGACAGGTTCCCAAAAGTAGCAACAATAAGCTTTTTGGGGACTTATTTATAAGCCAATATAAACCCACAAAAAGGCAAAAGTAATAATACAATAGTCCTGCTATTCCTAAGTTATAATTTCGATCTTCTATTTGCAAGTACTGAAAAAGCAGGCGAATGCTACCATTCATGGCTTTGATATACCAACCAATTCCTTTTGCGATGAGTGCTTGAAAAAGTTCAATATTTGGCAAGACCATCCATACCAATAAGGCATATAATAGTAGACTACTTAAAGGCACAAATAGGAAATTTCCAATAATGGATAAACTAGAACTAGAATGAAAATAATTTAATATAATGGGCAATGTAGTTAACTGCGCTGCGATAGAGATAGCCAGATTACTCCATGCGAAATGCAGTAAGCGATTGTCCATAGGAAGTAATTTTAATAAAGGTTTATAAAAAAAATGGATCCCCACTACAGCCGCATAAGATAGCTGCAGGCTAATGCCAGTAATAATTTGACTATTGTATAGCAATACTAGAAGGATACCAATACAAATTGTATTAAGTGAAAAAAGATTAAAGTAAAAAAATCGTCCAATCAATAAAGTACTAAAAAATAAACTCGCTCTAACTACCGATGGTCCAGCATTTGCGATAAGTGTATAGGACCATACAATCAAAAGAAGGCTAATCAGCTTTGTCCATCTTGCCCAGTTTTTATTGGGTAACCAAAGGGTCCCTTTTTCTAATAATTTAAATAAAATATCTAGGTGCATGCCACTGATGGCGATAATATGCAAAATGCCAAGTTGTTGATAGGCTGATTTAAGCGTTGGGGACATTTCCGTTTTAGTGCCAAACAGCAAGCTTTTGGCAAATGCATTTGATTCAGGGTCGGAAAATGAGCGGTCTAATTTTGAAGTAAAATATTGTCTGGTATCAATAACCCATTGCGTCGAAACCATGTCACTTAAAAATGAACTACTAACATGATATTGTGCAATTAAGGCGCCCCAAAATAGCAAGATGATGGAAGGTAATAGACTTAAAAATGTTGCTTTTTGTTGAAATGAGTATGTTATGAATAAAGCAACGCAGGAACCTCCAACAATCAATAGTATATTCCTTGAATCTAGTACTGGCCAATACTGCTTGGTCCATTTAAAAGCTAAGAAACCGATTAAAAAGTAGCAACAAATAAAGAAAATGGGATTCGATGCCCTCCATAGTATCAATTTGTTTTGCATCTACAAGCATAGTGCAAAAACATCAACCTACAGATTCGGTAAATACTTAATTTCCTAAAATAAAAATAGCAAGTCGCTTATGTAATTCGGGCTTATTATTTTTCCAAAATTGTAGGGTAGCTGTTTTGATGGATTCATTTGGCCCAGTGATGTCTACACCAATACAGAGTTGTGTGTTAGGATGACATGCTTGAAGGATGGCCTCTAATAACTGATTATTTCTATAGGGCGTTTCAATAAATAATTGTGCAATGCCATTGCTATGAACGATTTGTTCTAATTGTATAATTTTCTTTTTTCTTTCGGCCACATCTATTGGGAGATATCCATTGAATGTAAAACCTTGTCCATTAAATCCACTGGCCATTAAGGATAGTAGTATGGATGAAGGTCCCATATAGGGCTTTACTGTAGCACCTAATTGTTGCGCAGCTCCAACTAAGATTTGTCCTGGATCTGCAATCCCTGCACAGCCTGCTTCTGAAACAATGCCAATCGTTTTACCTGATTTTAAAATTTGTACAAAAGCGTCTACCTGAGTTGCTTCTACTTGGTGGATTGGAAACCACTGATAGTCGTCAATCACCATCTCCTTCCAAATTTTTTTAAAATACCTTCTAGTTGTTTTTTCATTTTCTACAAAAAATGCATCGCATGACTTAATCCAAGCCTCTATATCTCTAGGAAGGGCTTCCCAGCCTTCTTCATGCAATAACATTGGTAATAACAATACTTTTCCTAATGTATCCTTCATTATTCGATGTCTTTAATTTCTTGTGTATTCAAATGCGCAGCCACTAGTGCATAAAATGGAGCTGCGATCCATCCTATGATTGGGAGTAAGTGTAAAAGATAAAACACAATTCCATTTCCTATTGGAAGGCCTTTATGTCGATTCACATGAGCTGCTGCAAAATTTCTGTTGTGCTTTTCAGTAGCCAATCCAAAATCCATCATTGCAAATCCAAGATAATAGCTTTCCAATAAAATGGTAAACAATGGCGTAAACCAACCCACTACGGGCAAAGTACAAACTAAGACAATGGGAATAAGGTAGACTGTCTGCCATAGCATATTATTCAAATTGACTATAACAGATCTCAGTACTAATTTAAAATAGTCTGCCTTATTCCATATAAAAGGAGTTGATTGTTGAATTGCGACTATGCGTAAATGTAAATAGGCGAATAGTGGTGCAAAAAATATTAAAAAAAGATACTTAAATAAGGCAAAGTAAAAAAGAAGTAAAGTAAACCAAAGCCAGAAACTACCCATGGTTATAAAAAAACCAAGCCAATTGCTATTCAAACTATCTATAAATGATTTTAGGCCAGTTTCTAAGATGATAGACTCAATGAAAAAACTTGAAGTTTGTCCAAAATAGTTCATGCCTATGATTAGCAAAGTCGTGTAAATAATTCCAGGCAATACCATCCATTTCCACAATTTATGTTCTATAATAAATTGGTGGGCTAAAAAGTAAGCGCGTATGGATAAAATCAATTCTTTTAGCAAAGCCTCGTATTTAGGATAAAGATACGAATGAACCGGGACCTATGATTGCATTTTAGTGCCAAATGCAAGATCGCCAGCATCTCCTAAGCCTGGTACGATATAACTTTTATCGTTTAATGTAGGATCGATAGCTGCACACCAAATTGGAATAGCAGCACCTAATTCTTTTTCTACATGCTCAATGCCTTTTTGACTTGCAATGGTTACAACTATATGAATTTGTGATGGGGTATAAGTTTTTTGTATTGCTTGAATGGTCTCTACTAAGGACGCACCGGTAGCCAACATGGGATCACATAAAATTAAAACGCGGCCATTTAAATCAGGGCAACTTAAGTATTCAAGACTGATTTCAAAACTGCCATCAGGATGATGTTTTCTATAAGCCGAAATGAATGCATTATCTGCTTTATCAAAATAATTGAGCATGCCTTGGTGAAGTGGTAGACCAGCTCTTAGAATAGTTGCCAATACTGGCTGCTTTTCTAGCAATGGAGTAGAAGCAGTTCCTAATGGAGTTGTTACATCAACCGTTTTATAAACTAAGGACTTACTTAATTCATAAGCAGCCACTTCTCCAATACGTTCTAAATTTCTTCTAAATCGCATTCTATCATTTTGCACATCCACATCTCTTAATTCTGCAACCCAATGATTTAGTAGACTATTATTTTTGCTTAAGTCAATGACCATATAATTACTTTAAATATTTTATTGCTAAAATTCCAATGCTATAAAATTAATATAATTTAAACTGGTCTCCATCAAAAAGACCAAGATCACTCATTTTTATATGTGGGATCACTAATAAAGCCATAAAGCTAAGGGTCATAAAGGGTGATCCAAGTTGGGCACCTAATGATTTAGCCATTTTGTCAATTTCAATATAGTCATTTGCAACTTGATAAGGATCAGCAGTGCTCATTAATCCAGCAACTGGAAGGCCAATGACTTTAGATACATTATTTTGTACGCAACTTATTCCGCCTTTTTCATGCACTACTAAGTTGATTGCTTTTAATATACTTTCGTCGTCTACACCAACAGCTATGATATTATGACTATCGTGTGCCACAGTAGAAGCAATGGCACCAGCCTTAAATCCAAATGACTGTATGAGTCCAACTTTTGGTTTTGCTGCATGATATCGATTGTATACCACCACTTTCAAAATATCTTTTTCAGTATCTGCAACTATTTCATTGTCTTTGATAGTGGGCTTATCCCAAACTAAATTTGTAATCAATTGCCCGTCAATGGCATGAATTACAGGCACCAAGCCATCCTTGCTTGGATATCCTGTAACAGGTAATTGAAGGTCTGATATGGTTATTGGCTTTGCATTGAACTGATTGATGCTTGTTGCATGAACAGGCTCAATCAACGATTGTCCATCCTTTGCAACCAATTGTCCATTGATATAAGTTTCAATGACTTTAAAATGTTGCAAGTCTTCTACCAAAATGAAATTTGCAGGATCATTGACTCTAGCAAATCCAGTTGGTAACTGATAATGTAGCACTGGGTTAATACATGCAGCTCGCAACACATTGAATACATTGATTCCTTTGGCGACTGCCCTAGCACATAATTGATTGATATGACCTTCTAATAAACTATCGGGATGTTTATCGTCGCTACATAACATCACTTTTTTAGGATGGTCATCTATCAACTCATACAAAGCTTCAAAATTTTTAGCCGCACTTCCTTCACGAATTAAAATATGCATCCCAAAACTTAATTTATCCACCGCTTCCTCAATGGTGAAACATTCGTGGTCGGTACTAATGCCCGCAGCTATATATTGTTTTGCTAAATCACCCATTAGCCCAGGTGCATGCCCATCAACAGGTTTGCCAATGGCATGTGCCGCTTTTATTTTTTGCATCACTTCTGCATCCTGTTGCAAGACACCAGGGAAGTTCATCATTTCACTTAAATAAAAAATATCTGGAGAAGCTAAAAGTTTTGCTATATCGACACTATCAATTACCGCACCGGCCGTTTCAAATGCTGTGGCTGGCACGCAGCTTGGTGCACCAAAGAAAAAATGAAAAGGTACTTTTTTTCCATTGTCAATCATGTATTGCACACCTTCTAAGCCGCAGACATTTGCAATCTCATGCGGGTCACTAATAGTGCCAATTGTGCCATGCACCACAGCTAGTCTAGCAAAAGAGCTAGGCACAAGCATGCTACTTTCAATATGTACATGACTGTCTATAAAACCTGGTAAAATAAATTGATTTGGCGCTTCATCGCATTCAATGATGGATACAATCCTACCATCTTCAATACTTATTATTGCTGGATAAATACGTTTATGTAGAATATCAACGTACTGACCTTGTATGGTGGTAGTTTGCATGTTGCTGCTCAAGTAAATGATTTAAAACCAATAACTAAGCTTAAAGATAAGCGCTCTATTCTTATTTTTAAATAAAGGATCTGTAAAATAATTGTCTGTATAGACTAAAAAGAAGTCACTCATTGGTTTATAACGGTATTGCAACCTGCTATTGATATTGAAATTATTACTCTGTGTGTTATACTGAATAAATGTGGTCCAGAACAATTTGGTATTAAAATTATATTCAATTCTAGGTGCTACTAAAAATAATTTCGTGCTTCCATATTTACCTGGTAATTGAATATGATTGAACTGAGCGTTTAAGCGAAGGTTAAGATGAGGTTGGCTTCTCCAGTTGATCCCGGCTCTAATACCTTGAACAGTTCCATTGTAAAATTGACCAAATGAAAAATCAGATGACCATCCAAATAATTTTCTTGCGTCAGAATTATATCCAATTCCAAATTGTGCATATTGATATTGAGCCGCTGGGAGTGGTTCGCCACTTGTAAATCTGGTTGCAAAAAGCAAATTTGTTACGTTATTATTTAGACGTAATCTTATATTGGAAGCATTTTTAAAATCAGCTTTAACTTCAAGGCCAGACTCCAATTCGTTAAAACTATTATCTGGGTTAAAAATAACAGCATTCTGTACAGAGGTTTCAATCCTGCCAAGCTTACCTTTTGAAGGTAAAATATTATAAGAAATTTCAGAAAAAAAATGTTTGAATCCAACTCTAATTGTAGTGTCTCGAGTGGCATCATAGTTTTCGATTCTTTGCACGAATCCCATGTCGGTATAATAGTTCTTGTCCACATTGGCCAAGTCAATGACAAGTCCAAATTTTCGAGTATTATAACTTGCCCCTAATTCATAATAATTATTGAGGTTTTTGATGGTTGGCTTGATAGCTATATTATAATTCGCCCAATATCCTATTGTACCTTCTGCATTGGAATAGTCGAAGCTTACACCTGCATTCCTTCCATACTTGCTTAATGGGTTTAATTTTTCTTCTTCAACAGAAATAAAATTTTCTCTATTCAAAAAATAGCCCTTGACCATAGATCTTTTTAAAACTCTTTTTTGTAATGTGAATGCAGAAAAATTTTCAGGTGCATAATCGCCTTGCCTACCTGTTTGCATATTCATTGCACCAATCCTTACATCAGGTGATAAATTACCAGAAAGTCTTGCGCCAAATAGAATTGGAATTTTATTTCCATTTTTATCTAATCCAATAGTTCTTGAATAAAATGGTCTGATAGGAGGGATGCCAAATCCAGCAAATAAGTCTGAGTTTTCTAAAAAGAATGCCCTTCGCTCTGGAAAGAAAATATTATACCTAGTGAGGTTGGTCACTTGGTTATCTACTTCCACTTGCGAGAAGTCAGGATTCACTGTTAAGTCAAGGTTCAAAGAAGAATTCAAAGCAACTTTTGCGTCAAATCCTGCGTTGCCAGTGGTGGATGATTGAGCTGTTTGTTTATCATCAGAAGCGCCACCAGTTAAATAGGGCAATAGGATGACATTATTTGAGCTCACAGGAGGCTTTTCTTCCCATTGCATTAATCCTGTCAATCCAAGATCATAGGATTTAAAATTAGTAGCAACCCTAGTCCAAGTACTGTATTCAAAATTTTTCGCATCTATACGTACAAAGTTGACGCCCCAATTTTTATTTTCAGCGTCATAACGAATAGACTTAAATGGAATAGCGATTTCTGCAATCCAGTAATTACCATATTCCTTGGTCATTGAAAACCATTTACCATCCCAGCTATAATTAATCCCGTCACTGCTTGAACCTGATAATTGATCTTCTGACTGCACATTTAGTGTACTTAAAACAAAATAAAATCCGTTGGTCTGTTGATTGGTAGGATCCAAGATTACCCCTACGCCATCCATACCGTCATGTCCTACATCCCTTTTTAAACTCCTTGTAATTGCTGTACCACTATCGTACACTTTAAATCCAAAATAGATATTTTTATCATCGTATAAAACTTTGACTTCTGTTTGTTTTTTGGCAGGACCTATATCATTTGGGAATTTCTTTTTAAAATCAGTTACAGCCGTAACTGTTTTCCAAGCAGCTTCGTCCATAATACCATCCAATTTAATGTTCATTTTTGCAGGCTTGATCGTCAATTTAAAGTCCTTTTGATTGGGGGCTTTATTTTGCCCTATTGCAGATTGAGCGAATAGCAAAAATAGGAGGATGGTGTAAAATGGAAAAGGTCGTTTCATCAGAATTTTTTGGACTTCCAAAGATGCAAATATTAAATGAAAAAGAGGGGTATTTTGTTACAAGCGGAATATTAAGTGTTTTAGTAACAACTTTTTAGTCTTTGTCAAGTATATCTGGACGTCTTAGTTTGGTCCTAATCATTGCCTGTTCTGATCTCCATTGATCTACCTTTTTTGGGTCTCCTTGTAGCAATACCTCTGGGACAGTTAATCCACGAAAGTCTGCAGGCCTAGAAAACACCGGGGGTGCTAATAAATTATCTTGAAAAGAATCGGTCAATGCAGAGGTTTCGTCATTTAATACACCTGGGATTAATCTACCCACGGCATCTACAATGACTGCAGCAGCTAATTCTCCTCCACTCAGCACATAATCACCAATAGATATTTCTTGTGTTACGTATAAGTCTCGAATTCTTTGATCAATGCCTTTATAGTGACCGCAAATAATAAGAATTCTATTTTTTAAGGATAAAGTGTTGGCGTCTTTTTGATCGAATCTTTTGCCATCAGGTGTGACAAAAATGATTTCATCAAACGCACCGCCTTCTTTTTGTATAGCATCAATTGCATTGGCGAGTGGTTCACACATAATCACCATTCCTGCACCGCCTCCATATTGGTAGTCATCTACCTGCCCGTGTTTATTAATGGCCCAGTTTCTTAGTTGATGTAGTTTGATATTAAGGTGCCCACGCTCTTGAGCGCGCTTCATAATACTATGCGCAAAAGGGCTTTCAAGTAGTTCTGGAAGTACTGTAAGAATTTCAATGGTCATGCTGCAAAGATAATTGAGATTAGTCCAAAAAATCACCTAAATCTCGACGGTTCTTTTTGGTTGGTCGCCCAATCTTACTCAAGCGCTTGCCAGTTTGAAATGTAGCTGCAACCTGCCTAACGCGCTCTAATTCTTCTATTGGTGTTAGGTCTTCATAATACTTGATAGCTTCTGCATAGGCCACTCGGCCATCGAGAAGTTGAGTCACTTTTAATATCCAGTTCTTATGTTCTGTTCTGGCTTCATAAATATCGCCAATGACTACATTGCGAGAGGCTTTTACGTTTTCACCATTTAATTTAACGCGCCCTTTATCAATGGCTTCAGTCGCCATACTTCTTGACTTGAATACACGGATGGACCACAAGTATTTATCGAGTCTTAATTTTTCTTTCTTTACTTCTGGCGCAGACATGTATGCTTATTTTTTTTCGGCAAAGAATTGGTGGAAATAAGGGATGGTTTCAATGCCTTTATAAAAATTCACGATATCGTATTTTTCATTTGGACTATGTAAATTATCACTATCCAAACCAAATCCCATGAATACAATTTTCAATCCAAGCTCTTGTTCAAATAGTGAGCAAATAGGAATACTACCACCACCTCTTACAGGAATTGGTTCTTTACCAAATGTGGTTGCAATGGCTTTTGCAGCACTTTGGTATTCGTGAGAATCAATTGGTGTGATATAAGGTTCGCCACCATGATGCTCAAAAGCAGATACAGTCACATTATCAGGTGCGATAGATTTAAAGTAATTCAATACTTTTTCAGTAATGACAGTAGAAGATTGATTTGGTACTAACCTACATGAAATTTTAGCAAAAGCTTTGGAAGGTAAAACTGTTTTTGCGCCTTCTCCTGTATATCCGCCCCAGATACCATTTACTTCCAATGTTGGTCTGATGCCTGTTCTTTCATTGGTGCTATAGCCTTTTTCGCCCCATATATTTGCTATTCCTAAGTCTTGCTTAAACTCATTTAAATCAAAAGGTGCTTCAGCCATTTTTGCGCGCTCAGATGCAGTTGATTCTATCACGTCATCATAAAATCCAGGGATGGTGATATGGTTATTCTCATCATGACAAGCGGCAATCATTTTTGACAAGATTGTTATTGGATTGGCCACCGCACCGCCATACACACCGCTATGTAAATCTCTGTTTGGTCCTGTTACTTCTATTTCGATATAGCTCAATCCGCGCACTCCAATATCGATTGAAGGATTGTCCATACTAATCATTGCAGTGTCGCTAATTAAGATGACATCTGCTTTTAATAAATCCTTGTTTGCTTTTACAAAGGTGGCCAAATTAGGACTTCCAATTTCTTCCTCACCTTCTATCACAAATTTTATATTAGTGCACATACTATTGGTCTTGGTCATGATCTCCAACGCCTTTACATGCATATAAAATTG
>Ga0208231_1000354_pt1 | contig 12907 bp, 13 predicted proteins | sample LakMenEpi15Jun12_FD_150702 | JGI IMG/M metagenome (GOLD analysis project Ga0208231, IMG submission 150702) | Freshwater microbial communities from Lake Mendota, WI - 15JUN2012 deep hole epilimnion (SPAdes) | ecosystem: Environmental > Aquatic > Freshwater > Lentic | place: Lake Mendota, Madison...
ATCATAAGGCATAATAAAATTATATCACTATTCTTTCATATCTTTTTTATATTTCTCTAGCAGATTTTCTAGAAAGAATCTTTCATCTTCAGGCAGGGTGTACATAACAGACCTTGTATATTCTGTATCTTTAGGCATAACCATGGGTATACCGTTTTTATCAAAGGTAAGTTCAATTAGATCTTTAGACCATAATTTAAAGGCTAATTCATTGATCATCTTAAAATGCTCTTCAAATAGTTCTGGCATTATTTCTTGGCATTTAGGAGTTAGATTATATGTAAACTGATTACTAATAGAGTCATACCCTCTAATTTCCAATGCCCCCATTTCTATCAACTGCAAAATAATGTTTGAAAGATCTTCTTCGTTTACATACTCTTCATTAGACAAGTCGGTACCCTCCGTTCCAATCTAAGGACCTACCCTTAATCTTGTCTGGAAAGAAATCTTCTGCATTGTCTGAGTCTGTACCACCTTGAGACCAGGTATGAATGTCTATTTCTTTAATTCTATTTCTTTCTGTATTTGATATAGAGTTATAAACTGATCCACACATAGCATCAGCCAAATCTTTAGACTTCTTTCTAGGATGGTCAACCCTATTACCTATAATTCTAAGTTCTAATAGTTCTTCTAACAATATATCTATATGAGGTGCTATTAATCTTTCTTCATAGAACAACATAGTTAAGTCTTCATAATGTTTCTTTGCTACTGATAAAGTTTCAGTCTTTATTCCTACCTGTTTTAATTCTTGTTGTATATCAAATGATTGCCAACGGTCAAAGGTAACCAATCCTAAATTAAATCCTTGTCTTCTCAAATCTATAATCCAGTTTTTTACTTCACTTAAGTCTACTGGCCCTTCACGATGTGGTTCCCACCAAGCAATTGCATCTACTACAACAAATGGAACAATCTGCTCATAGTCATTAAAGGATTGTACACTTACCCACTTGTCAACATGACTGATTGCTACAGCACACTTGTCATGTTTTTGTGCTAAGTCTGCATGAACATAGTAAACAGTATCTGGGTTTGGCTTAAAGTTAACATCAAATCTTCTTACACTATCTAATGGATTTCTATTTGACAAACCCTTTTCTATTTTTTCTCTTGATTTAAAGAAAGCATCTGATGAAGTTGTTGGCATACATGCAAAACGCATAAGTGCATCTGCTGGATCTGTAAAAAAGGCTAACTTAAAATCTTCTATCTTTCTAGTTGGATTCATTTCCCATGTTGGTCTACGTAAAGCAAATACTCCAGGGTACTTATAAGACTCAATATGATCTTCTTCCCACTCTACCTCAAACTTATTATTTGGATCTTCTTCACTTAATGTTGGATTAATTGTAAACTGATGCTTTCTAATTATTGTTTGTTTATCTGCAACAACATCTTCATATCTTTTAGAAATAAAGTCACCCTTAAATCTTGGAAACGATAGGAGTATAACTTTACCAAAGTCTGGAAAACGTGAGTCTACAGACCCTCTAAAGGCCTTGTAAAGGTTATCTGAGGTCTTTCCTTGATCATTGCCACCAGCACCCTCCATTGCAAACCCTGAAATCTCATCAAGAACTGCAAGCATTAAGTTTAAACCTTCAGCGGACTCTCTTTCAGAATGTCCAGAATAAACTGTAATAGATTTATTAAATTCTATGTTGTCTGCTTTTGCTTCATACTTTCCAGCAAACCAAGGAGATCCTTCAATCTTTGATTTAAAGCCTTTAAAGAATACGTTCTTTGCTTGTTGAGCGTTTACTGCCACGTTAATCAAATCTATAGCATCGTTAGATGGTTTACCAAAATATCTTGATGGATCTTTTAAACATAATAGTTTATATACAATATAAGCACAACCAATAGTAGAAGTATGATCTTTACCACTACCCTTTCCACACATAAGAATAACTTCTTGTTTAGTATATTTTTTGTAATGTTCTTTTCCTTCTTCTTTACCCAACCATCTTTGAACATCTTCTTCTTTATATATTTGACTCATACACTCTACGAGGGTATATTGATAGTCTGATAACTCTGGTTGATTTAAATAGTCTTTACTCATAACAAATGTTTTAACATCTACTGGTAATTCTAAAAAAGGACTTTCATCTAGTGCTTCTATAAAGTCACTAAAATCAATCGTTGTCAATTACAATCACCTCAGTTTGGATTTCAGAAAGACGTTTCATTATCTCTTCCCTAATTTCTGGATGGCTTGAAGCAATATCTTTTAATATCTTTATTAATATGTCATGCTTTCTTTCCATTTCAATAATCTGTTCTGCTATTTCTTTATTGTCTAATAACCCCGCTTTTTGCAGCATCTCAAGTCTTTTGCTTTCAATGTCTGCTATCAGTTTGATAGCGGTTGTTTTTGCTGTTAGGTTTGCAGAAGAATCTGCAGAGTCTATAACCTCATATGTTTTTCTAATTAAAGATGAGTAGTGTTGATCTGCTCCAGCGAGTGCTTCTTTTGCCCTTGCGTGAATTGCTTGATTGTTTGAGACCATAGAGCGCCAGTCATTAAGCAATGCCATGACTCTTGGACGTGGAATATCTAGCGTATTTGAAATTTGAGAAGCATCAAAGCCTTTTAGGTACTCAGAAGCAACTTGGTTTACAAGGTCTAAGTGTTTTACTAAATCATCTGTTGTCATCTAATGTCCTTAATAATACGAGGTATCCAATAAGATCTAAAATAGTATCCTCTGATGCATATTCTTTACCTTTATGTATTCTATTAAGTTTATCATCAATACGAATATACAATTGCTCTTTAGGTTCAGATTTACTAAATATATTAATAGGATGGCTATATGAACTACCATATGATTTATTCTTATTTATTAATAACTCTGCTATATCAAGACATTCTTTTAATATCTTTCTACCCGCAGGTGCTTGAGTTGAGACATCACGAATGAATTTCATTCTATCTTCAAGTTCTTTTTCAAAGTTTGGAGTTTTATATTCTGCCATAATTACCTCTTTGACTTTCTAAGACCAAACTTGGCAAGATAAACATATATAGTTTCAACAGATGCTCCACACTCTTTTGCAATTTGCTCTGGTGTTTTTTTATCAACTTGATACCTTTTCGTTAGCCAAGCCTTACTTGTGTACAGTTTCATTTTATCACTATCCCTGAGCCTTGTCAACATTTTTAGGCTCTTCTGCTAACTTAAACCAATTGTTACTTGAATACCAACCTATTGCAACTGCGTCAGCAACATCATCATCGTGTATGTCTGTGTTAAAATTTATGTTTACCCATTTAATAGTTCTTTCTTTTCTAAACTCTCTTTCTTTTTGCTTATACCAAGAAAATGAGTGATCTCCTGGATTATCCTCTCTAATCTTTAATTTTTCTTCTTTAGTAAGTTTTTTATTACCAATCCAATTTTGCCAAGCAACTGGAGAACAAGAAACTACTGGTCTAGACTCATACATTTGAACTGAACCAATGATGGCACCTTGAACCAAAGACAAGTTCATAGCAGTTTTTTGAGAGTTAGTATATATTGCTGACTCAATAACAACAGCATCAATACTAAAGTCTTTAAGAAATGGTATCAATTTTTTACAAGCATCCCCTGCTTTTTCATATACATGCTTACCGCTAAAGTTAATCTTTCCATACTTATGTAATTCTTTATCTATAAATATAGAAAAGGCCATAGAGTTAGTTGAAGCATCTATTGCTAAAATTCTACTTGGATGTCCTATACTTAATAGTCTATTCTTTTTCATAATCAAAATAGTCCTTAATCTCTTTAATAAATTTATCTACTTTTTTATTATTAACTAAACAAGAATTGCAGAATGTCTCGTCATTATAAGCACTTAACAAAGTTTCGCACCCTCCAGCGCATCTTCTTTCTTTTCCAAACCTGCTTTTAAACTTAGACATCTGATATCTTTGTGTAATTTTTTGTTTTGTGGCAAGGGTTCTACAATCAACAGAGCAATATATTTGATTCTTATTTTTTGTAAAAAAATCTTTTTCGCACCATTGACATATTTTGTTCATTCAAGGTTTTTCCTAGCCTCGATCTTAATGTCTCCAACTGGTTTAGTTTGACACACCTTAAAAAAATCACAACTTTTACATATTTTATTTTCAAACTTATTTCTATATGGATTTTCTGGAAGTTGCTTATCATCAAAAGCCTTCTGAACTCTTCTCATCCAATCAAAGAAATAGTTTATAAAGTCCTTATATTTTTGATTTAAGTTAACAGGAAAGAACTTTAATTCATGGGTATTCTTATTTTCATATATTAAGAAAGCAAATGACTTCTTTAATATCTTCATATATATTAATAGTTGTTCTATATTATAGTTTCTTGGTTTAGTAGTTCTATGAAAGGATTCTTCATTAGATGTTTTTATTTCAGTAAGTATTTCCATACCGTCCCAATTAATAATTGCATCTGTTTTTGCAGATATAATGGGATCTTCATTCTTAATGGATAATTCTTTATGTACTAATATTCCAGCATCTTCCATTGCTTGTTCGATTCTAGTATGTCTATCAGTACCAGAATCCATATTAGCAACTGAATACCAATCGTTAGTATTTTCTGCTTCGTTTCCCTCAAACCATAAATACCAAAATCTTGGACAATGTCCAGCACCATATGTTAATCCAGATGGCGTGAATCCCACTCTTTTTTTAAAGGTCATTCCCTTTTTATGCTCATAGCCATCTTGTATTTTTTTAATTATTGCTTTAGTATCAATCTTAGTTTCTTCTTTAGAAACCTCTTTAACTGGAACAATCTTTTTCATTAATCTTTTAGTCACTAGGAATTCCTTACATTATATTTAAGGGCATCCACCAATTTGTCTACCGCTTCTCTTGCTGTATAGTAAATATTTTTCTTTGCTCTTTCATCTTTCTTTACATGAGAATACCAAGAGGCAAGCATTGCAAACTTTGCTGAGTATGCTTGTAACTGAGTAATAGACAGTGTTGCTTTTGCTGGGGGTATATCTGGATTAGCAATCAACTTAGCAATCATAACTAATGCCTTAGTTAATTCTTCATCCTGCATATACTCTGATATTTCATTAAACTTTGTTACATTATTTAATAGATCTACTGTGTTATCCATTGTTCTCTCTTAACTGTTCAAATACTTCCCATTCAATTATAGCAAGTCTAACTTTTTTATTTCCTTCTCCAAGCACAACCATAAGTACTGGATCTTTTTTTCTATCTACTTGCATTGTGTCTGACACTATCTTTGCCCAAGAGTCTCGGCTAACGGAGTAGGACTTGGAATATTCCTTGACATCTACAACGAAGTCATCCAACGATCCGTCAGCCTTGACTGGTCCTCTGCCTGAATTAATGTGTTGCTTGGCACCAATGCGTTTTAGTTCTCCACGCTCACTCATTAATATCCCCTTACGTTAAAATTAACTTTAGATATATGCTTGTTAGCACACATCCAAGTCAAGTCTTGCTTTTCTTTGTACATCCTTGCTGTTTCTACTATTGCTTTACATGTTTGACAAATAAATTTGCCATTATATATAGTATATTTAAGAGTTAAGTTTTGATTCAAGTTCTTTTAACTTATCTGGGTTTTGTTTTAGGTATTCAATTACTTTTGCTCTACCCTGCAGTCTTTCTTCAAAAACTGTATACCATGCCCCACCTTTTTCAATTACTCCAACTAGTTCTGCTGTATCTACCAAGTCAGCAACCTTATCGATACCTATTTCTTCAGAACCAAAATAAAAATCATAAGATCCACTAATAAATGCTGGACCAGTCTTATTAAAATCTACATGCCAATTTACAATGCGGCCAATTTTAGATTCAATTAACTTATCTCCAACAGCAATCTTACCTTTAATTGCTTGATTTTCTGATTCACTTGACCATAGTTTAATTACAGTGCTTGAGAAGAACTTAACTGCTTGTCCACCTGTAGGCATATGAGAAGCATACATTGCACCAATGTTATTTCTTTGTTGTGATATCAATACCAACAGTGTTTTGGCTTCTTGATTATTGGCATAGTTAAGCATCTTAACTGCATTGGTCATATCTTTAGCCTCTGCACCTATCTGCTTAGTATTTTCTAATTGTTTTAATTCTGCTGAGTCTTTTTCAAAATAGATAGCAGGTAATAATGCTGATATAGAATCAACAATTAGTATATCTACCTTTGCTTTCATTAGTTGAGTAGCGACATCAACCATATCATTAATAGTTCTTGCTTCAGAGTAAATTAATTTATCTGTATCTACCCCAAGTTTTTGTGCCCAAATAGGATCAAAGGATTGTTCGGCATCTATCCACGCACATAACTTTCCTTCTTTTTGTGCTTCCCCAATCATCTGTAAACAAAATGATGATTTACCAGCAGACTTGTTACCCCAAACTAAAACTTGTCTTCCGTATGCAAAGCCACCTCTAAGTGCGTTATTCAAACTAGGACTTGGAGTTTTTTGTTTTGTAATTTCTACATCAGTAGCATTACTTAATCTTTTTCTTAGGCTTGGTTCTAGTTGTGAAAGAAACTCTTCTGTTGATATTCCTTGTATTTTATTATCCATCTTATTAACCATTTACTACCTCTCTGAGTATTTCTGTTCCATCTTTTGTTACTTCAAAAGTCATTTTCTTTGCCTTTCCTGGCTCACACTTCATAAATCCCTCTGAAAATTTAGTTGGGAATATTACAATAGGTTTCATATCTCTACTTGCATCGGCAACAATCATGTTGGCCATCTTCTTTCCTGTTTTTGTTGTTCTAGGTTTAAATGATAGCACATAATACTCATCATTTCCATAGGGTAAAGTTTTATAATTTAAAAACTTAATTAATGGATTATTCAAAGAATCCTTTATATCATCTACTGGAACTGCTTCCATAATTCTATTACTTGCTACCGCCATAACATATGTCTTGCCTGGCTCTATTTTAGTTTCCTCATCATCAAATATTCCAACCATTCCAGTGGAATCCATTAACTCAACACGAGACCAGCCTTTACCACGTTTAATGTTTTTAATTACACCCATAAGAATAAAGACTCCAGTTTCTTCAAAGTCTTCAACATCGTCTAAGTATGCATAATAGTGTTGTGGAACTGTAGTTTTAAATTCTGGTAAGTTTAAATACTCATATAGATTTTCTTTTACTGATACATCTTCTCTTAAGTTATCTGGAAAAGCCAGTGCTCCTACAGCGTTTAGTGCAGACATTGCTCTAGAATTTACTCCACTACCTTTAGTAAATACAAAATCATAAAACTCTTGATATGTTTTAAATGGTCTTTTACTTATAATCTTAGAAGCAATACCATCAGAGATCCATTTAATAGCAGATAGTCCTATTCTTATTCCTTTACCCTCGATCTTAAAATCACTATCAGATTCATTTATGTGAGGAAGTTTAAGTGATATACCCATACGCTTTGCTTCAATAAGATATTCTGTTCTAGCATCTTTGTCTTGTTCATTCTTTAGCAATGAATAAATGAATTCAATAGGATAGTAATACTTTAACCATGCTGTCCAGTATGAAAGCATAGAGTAAGCAACTGCGTGTGACTTATTGAATGAGTACCCTGCGTGAGCCTCAAAATCATGCCATAGGCCTTCTGCTTTGAACTGGGTGATATGTTTTGATGCACCAATAACAAATCTCTCTTTAAACACGTCAAATTCTTTTGCATCTTTTTTCTTACCAATAATTTTACGAACCTTATCTGACTCTGCCATAGTCATTCCGCCAAGATAAACACAGGCTTGCATTACTTGTTCTTGATACAGAACGCATCCATAAGTATCTTTTGTAAACTGTTGCATAATGGGATGAATATATTCCGTGATTGCTCTTCCATGTTTTCTTGCTAAGTAAGTTTTACCAATTGTATTCATAGCGCCAGGTCTTACTAATGCATTTGATGCAGCAAGTTCATCTAAGTTGCTAACACCCATCTTTACCAACAAGTTTGTATAAGGTGCTGCCTCACATTGAAACACTCCCTTAGTTTTTCCATCTGAAAGCATTTCGTAAACCTTTTTATCATTAAGATCTATTTCTTTTAACTTAATATCTATCTTATGTCTTTCTTTAATAATATTTATTGTGTCATCAATAACTGTTAAAGTTTTTAGTCCAAGAACATCTAGTTTAATAAGTCCAATATCTGCTGCTTCGTTCATATCCACGGCAACTACTGGAATTCTTTCCTTAGTTCCTGGAGCGGTACGAGTTTCCATTGGTGCATATTTAAAAATAGGTTCTTTAGAAGTTACTACTCCAGCAGCGTGAATTCCTGTACCGCGAATGCGACCACGAAGTTGCTCTCCGTACTTAACTACATCTGGATATTTTAATCTAAACCATTGAGCAGTTTTACTTGATGTAAAGTCATCCCAATCATCTACTGTTTTTAAAACCTTGTTTACTTCTGACAGAGGTATATTAAATGCTCTTGATACATCTCTAACGATACCTTTTCCTCTAAACTCTAAAAAGGTAGCAATGGAAGCAACGTTTTCATACTCTTGTTCTAGGTATGTTTTTAACTCGTCACGTCTTGAATCTGCAATGTCTGAATCAATATCTGGAAAGTCATTACGGTCTGGGTTTACGAATCTAAAAAATAGAAGTCCATATTTAATTGGATCAACATCAGTTATTCCTAAAGCATAACAAACTAATGATCCAGCGGCAGATCCTCTACCAGGACCTACTAATATGCCTTGCTCTTTAGCCCAATTCAACATATTACTTACAATCAAAAAGTATGGAGAAAAGTTTTTATCTCTAATAATATCTAGTTCTTCTTGCATTCTTTCTTTATATTCTGGAATATCATATAATTCTTTTTCTACCATGCCCTTTAAAACTAAATCAACAAGTCCTTGATGAGGATCATCTGTTTTTGTGGGTAGCAAATCTAATCCTGATTTAATATCATAATCTTCTATCTTATCTACTATATCTAAAGTATTAGTGTATATATCTTCTCTAGTTATACCCTGCATATTCATGGCTTGTTTCATTTCTTCATATGATAATAAATGTATATCAAATGTTCTAAATGACATTTGACGATCTTCACCATATAGATAATCAAGTTTCTTCATAGGATCACTTATCTTTTGTGACTTTTCAAACTTAGCGTCTTTATCTAACTTGGCATGTGTATTTAAAAGAAGCATAATTTCTTGAATTACCTTTTGATCAGGGTGTGAATGATGGCAATCTGGAGTAACAATTACCTTTATATCCATACTATCTGCTAGACTTAGAAGTTCATGATTCATCTCACGACTATTGTGTGGCATTATTTCCACATAAAAATCATCACCGAAGGTATTCTTAAACCAAGTCAGGTGCTTTTTGGCAACAGCATATTCGTTAAACTCAAGAGCCTTATTAATCATGCCGCTAGGACAAGCGGTAGAAACAATTAATCCCTCTTTATACTTTTCTAGTATTTCAAAATCTATTCTAGGCTTTCTATAAAATCCTTCTGTCCATGCTAATTCATTTAATTTATTTAAATTTTCTAAACCCTTTTGATTCTTTGCAAGAATAACTATATGATTATAAACTAAATCTAAAGGATCTCCTGCTCTTTCTAACTTATCTCTTTTATCAAATCTATCTAATGTTATATATCCTTCTATACCAAGGATTGGTTTTATACCCTGCTCTTTTGCAGCACGATACATTGGACGATGTCCAGATAGTGCACCGTGATCTGTAATTGCAATAGCGGGCATACCCAAAGACTTTGCACGTTTACAATATTCTTCTGGTGTCGCTACTCCGTCCATAAGTGAATAATGAGTATGAACGTGAAGAGGTGCGTAATTCAAATTTAATCCTTAATGTGATGGGGGAGATATTTCGCTCCCCCAAATTGTTTACCAGTCAACAGATGTTGAGGTTGCTTGGTTACTAAAACCAATGTAAAAATTTTCTTGATCTGCATAAGGTACTTCTCTAACAACCTTTTCTAAGTTAGGGTATTCATAAGTACCCCAATTAAATGGATCTGAGTCTTGCTTTTGTGGAAGCAATACGTAGTTAGTTTCTGTTCCCTTGCCATTACGTTTTAATTTCCAAGTCATATTTGAAATACTTGGAGAATCTGACGCGTATTCTCTAATTGTGTTGAAAGTAGCAGCCTTGCTTACTCCCATGCTCCATACTGCAACATGTGGTGCATCAATTCCGTTATCAACTAATACGTTGCAATAGAATCTTAGACGTGCTCTCCATCCACTCTTTGGATCTTTTCTAAACATTTCACAACCAAAGCAACGACCTTGTGTGTCTGTTGTACAAACAGACTTACGCTTATAGTCATCTGGGTTTGAGTGTTCACTTACAACAATTGCAAGACCACGCTTTTCGTCATACGTTGGTGAGTCTGCATCTAATTCACTAATGAATCTTATTTGGGTACTTTGACCATCATCTAATTTTAGCCAACTTACCTTTTCTCCTGAAACATTTGATTTTGGCTTATCAATAATTGCTTCAATGTTTTTTAGACCTTTTATAATTGACATACTTTTTTCTCCTTAATGTTTGCTCTGTAAATGAGCCTTGTATCTATTTTAGCATAGAGGATAGCATGTCGTCAAATCTATCTACAAAGTTTTTTAAGTCTTCATTAGACAAATCGGACACATCCTTTATACCCTCTGGAAGTGGTGGAGCCATACAACCTGTTCCAAAATATGCAATCATTTTCTTTGACATATTTTGACCAGCCTCATCGTTATCTCCTAAAACTATAACTTGATTAAAGTATTGCTTTAGAAGTTTTCTTTGTTCTTTTGAAATAGTAGCACCCAAGGTTGCAACAGCATGAACACCCACCTGCTCTAGCCTTATTGCATCAAAGGATGATTCTACAACAAAAACTTTGTCATATCTCTTTGCTCTTTGTAAATTAAATAAAGTTTTGCTTTTAGGTAAGCCAGGTGTGTTTTTAAATACCTTGCCTTCTGTTGATCTGCCAACAAATCCTAAGCACATGCCATCTGGTGAATAAACTGGAATGGTTACCATGTCCTGTTTTTCGGAGTATCCAAGTTTATACTTAACTACACTATCTTTATCTATCTTTCTATCCTGATAATACTTAATAGCCTTTGGATTTGTAAATACACTTTGATGTAATCTTTCTATCACTTCTAAATCATACTCTTTAAATTCTACTTTTTTATCTAATGTTTCTTGTAATACTTCTACTAAATTTCTATCATCTGATTTAGAGTCAATAAGTCTTGCTGCTTCAAAGTATGATCTGCCAGAGGCCTGCATAATAACTTCTGTAAGTTCTTTTGTTTCTTGACAAGCAAAGCAGTAAAACATTCCATTTGTTTTGTGTATTTCTGCAGCAGGTGTTCTTGAGTTATTGTGAAATGGACAGTAGATAATAAAATCTATATCTACTTCTGATACTATATCTATGCCAGAGGCTAAAAGACTTCTTCTGATTTGGTTTTCTGAGTAGTAAGAGATTGAACGATTGTGTTCTTGTCTATTCCTAGTATACATTTTGCTTTACCTTTTCCAACATGCACTCCGTAAACCGATAATTTAAAATCAAATGTCTTACCATTATAACTTACAGTAAAGTCTGTGTCAATGTCGTACCTAGGAACATAGCCTTTATCCCTCATCCCATTAACGATCATAAAAATATATTGATCTTTTAATCTTAAGATATGAGAGTCGTCAAAAATCTCACCCTCTAGGGAAAACTTCTGTATTCTTTTGTGGTTGTAAGACATACTTAATTATATCTTGTGTTTAAGCAGTTCCCTCAGTATCCTTATACATAAATCTTCCAGAGTCAAAATCTATATCTATCATAAACTCTCCACAAAATCCATGACGGTTTTTTCTAAAAACACACTCTAAAATGCTACTTCCTTGTGCACGACCTAATGCTAATACCCAATCTGCATCATAAGCCAATTGTCTTGACCATGCTACCTGTCCAAGTGATGGAACGGTATACATGTCAGTTGCATCATCTGGTGTTGCTGATGCAATTGCTACAATAGGAACTTGTTCAGATATAGCAAGAATTTTTAACTCTCTAGATATATTTTTAATTTTTACTACTTCATTATCAGTATAATTATTTGATTGCATTAATTGAATATAGTCAACAAATACTATGTCTGGTTTATATTGATCTATCTTACCCCGCAAAATTGATGGAGACACTTCCCCTAATCCATCATTAGAAACTATGTGAAAAGACGGCATTCTTTCTAAGTGAGTCTTGCCCCAATTCTTAAATGATTCTGTATCAATAATTCCAGAACTTAGTTTTCTATGTGACCACATTCCTTGACCCATAATTGTATATGCACGATTACGAACTTCTGACTCTGTCATTTCTAAAGAAACAAAAAGCGGTTTTCTTCCGTTCTTCCATGCTTGAACAGCCATAAAAAGTGCGAGCCAAGACTTACCAATAGCAGGATAAGCAAGAAGAATGCCAAACTGACCAGCAGTAATACCCGCAGGAAGATAGTTGTCAAAACCTGCAAGACCTGTTTGAATACCGTGAATGCCTTGATCATGCATCTCCTTTACGTGTTCATAGTATGCTACAGCATCATCTATATCTACAGCATCGATATCTCTAATCTCTGCAGTAATTCTTTTTAGATCAGCAGTCTTAGAAATAATACTGTTTAGTGCTTCTACTGGTTGATTTAATTTTAACTTTCCTGCTGTATCCATAAGGACATTACTTAAACTACTTTGTAGATGTTCTGTTCTTAATTCTTCTAAATGATGCTTTGTTCCACCGATCTCTCCAACTGGATCAAAGTCTCTAAATTTTTCTATTACTAAATTAACTGGGGGTACTGAACTAT
>Ga0208231_1000355_pt1 | contig 12885 bp, 12 predicted proteins | sample LakMenEpi15Jun12_FD_150702 | JGI IMG/M metagenome (GOLD analysis project Ga0208231, IMG submission 150702) | Freshwater microbial communities from Lake Mendota, WI - 15JUN2012 deep hole epilimnion (SPAdes) | ecosystem: Environmental > Aquatic > Freshwater > Lentic | place: Lake Mendota, Madison...
GCGGCAAACTGCACGGCCAACCCATCGATGAGCGCGGTGAGACGCATCGCCGAGACTCGCGGTTGATCACATCGGAATTCACCGGTTTCGTTTCCGCGGCGCAGAACGCGCTCGAGGAATGTGATCGACTGTTCGTCGAGTTGTTGGCTGATGCTCTTCATCAACGGGTTTCGTAGCGCTTCGCCCCATGCATCGATCCACAACATCCACTCGACGTCGTCGCTTCCCTCGGGCACGTAGCTTTCGAGGAGACGCCACAACTGCGCCGTTGCCGATTGTCCAAGTTCGATGTCGCGCTCCATTTCCGAAAGGTCCTTGCGCGCGTAATACTCGAAGGCAGCCGCAAGGAGCGCCTCCTTGCTGTCGAAGTGGTAGTGGATCAGGCTGTTCGACACGTTCAGCCGTTTGGCTACATCGGCAATGCGAGTTCCGGCGAATCCCCGTTCGATGACGACTTCGCACGTGGCTTCGAGAATTTCCACCCGACGAGCCTCCACTGCGTACTTCTTCACGAGCAGAGAGAGTAGTCGCGAGGCGAGTACGTAGCCTCGGGGTCGTGGGTTTCGACAACTTGTTGCGCAAAGGTCTCAGTGTCTCGCGATACCGCATCGTGGTATGGATTGCATTTTCGTCCCTGTACATCATCATCATTACGGGTTCACTCGTACGGCTCACCGGATCAGGGTTGGGTTGCATCGATTGGCCTGCGTGCAACGAAGAACGATTCGTTGATGTTTCCACGCCCCATGCGGCCATCGAGCAGCTCAACCGACTTTTCACCGGAGTCGTTGCAGCGAGCGTCATTGCGGCAGCACTTGCGGCGCTCCTCGTTCGCCCGCGGAATCCTCGACTTGTGCGTTTGGCGCTCCTGTTGGTGCTCGGCGTCGTCGGGCAGGTGATCCTCGGTGGCATCGTGGTGCTCACTGGTTTGCACCCATTGTCGAATATGGGGCATTTTTTGTTGTCGATCGTGTTGATGACCTGGGCATTGTGGCTCGTCCACGCGACGCGTGAAGGTGCGGTGAGTTCACACGACTCCCGGGTACTGGTACTCAGTCGATTGCTCGTGGCGGCGACGTTCGTCGCCATCGTTACCGGAACCGTGGTTACCGGCACTGGCCCGCATGCGGGGGACGAAACCGCCCCGCGTTTCCCGTTCGACATCAGTGACGTTGCCCGCGTTCATGGTGGATCGGTGCTGGTCACCCTGGCGCTCGCCGTAGTGCTCGGGTTCTTGCTGCGGAGAACGCCGCACCGGAGGGCTCAGCAGGCTTACGAGTCATTTCTGTTCTTGGCGCTCGTGCAGGGTGGTATCGGGTATTTGCAGTACTTCACGGGTGTTCCCGTGGCCCTCGTGGCAGTGCACATTGCGTTGAGCGTGGCCGTATGGCTCGCGGTTCTTCAATTGGCGCATGCCGCCAAGCGGAGCCATCTGCCGATTGTCCAGCCCCACTTTGGACCCGATGTGGCACACTAGGACGATGCCAAAACGATGGTCATGGCAACGCTGGCTGCTCGTTGGCTTGGCGTCGGCAGGAGTCTTTGGTGCAAGCCCGTCGGCGGGTGCCCAAGTGTCAGACGACCTTGGTGTCATCGGTCAATTGCAATATACGGATGCCAGTGGAACCAAGATCTTGGTTCCCGGCGTGGATCTGTCCATTGACGACGTTGGTGGAGCAACCACCGACAAGGACGGCAATTTCCGTATCCCTGTTCCCGGCCCGGGGGAGTACAGCATCACTTTGGATACCACCACCTTGCCCGAAGGCGTCGCGCTACGTGATGCAGAGCGCTCCAGTCTGACTGCGAAGGTGAGCCCAAATGGCGATCAACGCATCATCTTCCCGCTCGTCACTGCCGACACCGTGGTGGCGGCGTCGGAAAGCAACGTATCGGGCCGACGCATCGCCCAGCTGACACTCGAGGGGATAAAGCTTGGGCTGTATTTGGCCATGGCCGCCATTGGATTGTCGCTGATCTTCGGGACCACGGGTTTGGTCAATTTTGCCCACGCCGAGCTCATCACGTGGGGCACGTTGATGGCGTATTTCTTCAACGTGTACGGGTTGGTGGGGACGTTCGGCTTCCTCAGTGTGCTGCCTGCGCCGTTTGGTGGCGGTGTCAACTTCATTTTTGCAACTCTTCTCGCAACCGTGATGGGAGGAGTTCTCGGTTACCTCCTCAATCGTGTGGTGTTCCGAACCTCCCGCAATGCCGGGGTGTCGCTGCTGGCGCAAATGGTGATGACCATCGGGCTCTCCATCCTCCTGCGATACGTTTTCGTGTACTTCTTTGGTAGCCGCTATCGCGTGTACCTCGACTATGCCGCCCAACGGGCGAACTCGTTCTGGGGTCTTGAACTCACCAGTCGGGACGCAACCGCCATGGTGGCATCCGTCATCATCTTGGTGGGCGTCGGCATCGGCTTGACGAAAACCCGAACGGGTCGCGCAATGCGGGCGGTATCCGACAACAAGGATCTCGCTGAGTCATCGGGAATCAACGTGGAGCGCGTGATCTCCCAGGTGTGGATTCTCGGAGGGGCGTTGGCCGCACTCTCCGGCACGTTCTTTGGATTCGACACCGTGAAATGGGACATCGGAGCACGAATCCTGCTCCTGGTGTTTGCGGCAGTAACGCTCGGTGGTCTCGGCACGTCGTTTGGCGCGTTGGTCGGCGCCATCATCGTGGGGATCGCCATCAACTGGTCGACGTTGGTCATCGATACCGAGCTGAAGAACATGACCGCGCTGATCGTCCTGATTTTGGCCCTGTTGATACGGCCACAAGGCATCCTGGGCAAGAAGCAAAGGATCGGCTGATCATGGATTGGGGATTCATCTTCGAGCGATCGTTCTCCGCGATGATCGGTCCAGAGGTGGTGGTGTACGCCATAGCCGCCGTCGGTTTGAACGTTCATTTCGGCTACACGGGATTGATGAACTTCGGACAGGTGGGATTCATGGCTGCCGGCGCCTACGGAGTGGGCGTCACCGTCTATTGGTTGGAATGGAACTTCTGGATCGGCATTCTGTTCAGCTTCGTCTACGTCGCAGTGCTGGCGTTGCTCCTCGGACTACCGACCCTTCGTTTGCGAGCCGACTACCTGTCGTTGGTCACCATCGCCGCTTCGGAAACCATCCGGCTGCTCGCCCGTTCACGCGTGATGAAGCCGTACACGGGTGGCGTGGAAGGCGTGAATCAATTTGCGGGTCCCTTCTACGACCTGAGCCCCTTCGAATTGGGCAAGTTCTATTCGTTCGGGCCCTTCAAGTACCTCGGTCGTGACGTATGGGTACTGGTCGTCGGCTGGACGTTGTTGATTCTCATCACGTTGATGGTTCGCCAGCTCATGCGTTCGCCATGGGGTCGCACGTTGCGCGCGATTCGCGAGGACGAAGATGCTGCAAGGGCCCTCGGCAAGAATGCCTACTTCTTCAAGATGCAGTCGTTGTTGCTCGGAGGAATGATCGGTGGAGTAGCGGGCGTCATTCAGGTGATCCAGAAGGCATCCGTCCAAGCCGACACCTTCAATCCGGTGATCACCTTCACCATTTGGACGATTCTCATCGTTGGCGGTCCGGGACGAATCTGGTCTCCGATCGTCGGTTCTTCGATCTACTGGACGCTGATCGTCTTCATCGAGAACACCCTTCGTCAACTGCCGCCCGGGGTCCGCTCCACGCTGGAGGACACCGTGCAGTTGTCGGACTTCAACATCGCCATGTTGCGATTCATCTTGGTTGGATTGGGGCTCCTCCTCCTTGCACGCTTCCGACCGCAGGGCATCTTTGGCTCCCGAGAGGAGATGGCACTTGACCGCCGATAGCACCACTCCCTCCGCCATGACGGATGGCCCGATCATCACCGCCACCGGCGTCGTGAAGACATTCGGTGGATTGCGCGCAGTCGACGTCGACAAGTTGGAGATTCGTCGCAACAAGATCACGGCACTCATCGGTCCGAATGGCGCCGGCAAAACCACGTTCTTCAACCTGTTGACGGGTTTCGATCAAGTGGACGCGGGCGAGATCACCTTGGATGGCCAGAACATCACGGGAACTCCGCCGCATCGCTTGGCGGCCAAGGGCATGGTTCGTACCTTCCAGCTCACCAAGGCTCTCGCGAAGTTGTCGACACTCGAGAACATGAAGCTGGGTGCGCTCCATCAACGCGGTGAGAAGTTCTGGCAGGCGTTGATACCCGGACTTTGGACACGACAAGAGCGCGATATCGAGGCTCGAGCCGAGGCCATTCTGCAGCGGTTCAATCTCACGCACATGCGCGACGAGTTCGCAGGCACCATGTCCGGTGGGCAGCGCAAGCTCCTCGAGATGGCACGTGCCCTGATGACCGATCCACGCGTCGTGATGCTTGACGAGCCAATGGCGGGCGTGAATCCGGCGCTCGCTCAGAGTCTCCTGGAACTCATCAAGATGTTGCCGGCGGAAGGCCGAACGGTCATCTTCGTGGAGCACAACATGGACGTGGTGCAGGAGATATCCGACTGGGTGGTGGTGATGGCCGAGGGTCGCATCATTGCGCAGGGAACTCCGGCGGAAATCAAGAGCAACAAGGCCGTCGTCGATGCCTATCTCGGAGCACACCACGGCGAGGATCTCTCGAAGGTGGAACTTGCATGAGCAGTGCAATCAACTCGGTGACGAGCGAAGTGTTGTTGGAGGCAAAGGGTGTCACTGCGGGCTATACGCCCGGTGTGAACATCCTCAACAATTGCTCGCTGACGTTGCACCGCGGTGAGATCGTGGGAATCATCGGACCCAATGGCGCCGGTAAGAGCACGCTGTTGAAGGCGCTCTTTGGCTTGCTGTCCGTGCAATCGGGCTCGATCATGCACCGGGGGGAGTCCATCGTCGGAATGCATGCGCACGAGTTGGTGGAACGGGGCATTGGATACGTTCCACAACGCGACAATGTGTTTCCATCGCTCACCATCATGGAGAACCTCGAAATGGGCATCTATCTCAAGCCCAAGCAGTTTCGCGAACGCGCCGAGTTCGTCCAGAACATGTTCCCGCGCCTGGCGGAACGTCGCACTCAGCGTGCCGGATCGCTCTCCGGAGGCGAACGCCAGATGCTCGCCATGGGTCGTGCACTGATGATGAATCCGGAGGTGGTCCTGCTCGACGAACCATCGGCAGGCTTGTCACCGGTGCTTCAAGATCAAGTGTTCGTACGTACCCGAGAGATCAACAAGGCGGGAGTATCAGTGGTGATGGTGGAACAGAACGCCCGCCGGTGTCTCCAAATTTGCAATCGGGGATACGTCCTCGACCAAGGTGCGAACGCCTACACGGATACCGGCGACAAGCTCTTGCACGACCCGAAGGTCATCGAGCTGTATCTCGGCACCTTGGCCTCGTAATTCAATTGCTGTTTACATTCGTTCGAGGTACATCAAATACCACGTGTTCGTAGACGCTTGATAAGTGATCGCCGCGTCGCCGCCTACACCTGCGGGTAACACATTGCGGCCCAATTCTTGGAAGGAAGCACCACCGTTGCTGCTGCGATAGATAACACCATCAGCTCCACCAGGACCGTTGATACTTGCCAAAAGTCGTATCTCTGTCGAAGATACCTTTGATGCGCTCCAAGGGAACGCAGTCGCAATCGGGAGTACGGAATTGGCTGGTTGCTCACTGAAACGGAGACCATCAGTAGAAGTGGCGTAGACCAAACCCGCTGCATTGTCGGAGCTGAACCACATTGACCAACCATTGGCGGTTTGCACCACTGTGGGGTCATACAACCCAAGTGGAGAGTCGAATGCGAATCCGCCATCGAAAGTGAAAACGATGCCGTTCGTTGCGCCAAGCGTGGAAGTCGCCGAGTAGATGCGATTGCCGTTGAGGCGTTGCATCCAGAACAATCGAATGCGGCCATCGCTGAGTTCAACGGCGCTCGGGTCCACACCGTTTGCGCCACCAGGCGCCGCGTTTACACCAGCAATAGATGTCCTGTAGTACTGCCACGTCGCAGATCCCGGTGCCTTCACCGCGACCGACATGATGTTTCCGTTAGCCCAATCTTGAAAATACGCATAGAGCGATCCAGATGAGGTTGCCAGCAAGTTGGGAACACCTCCCTGATCCATGAGTACTTCACGACCCGTGAAGGTCACCCCATCACTCGATGTTCGCAACACAAGGCGAGTCGCCCACGGTCCACCTTGACTCGGAGTTGCATCGGGTGGGGGAGTCTTCAACACACCTACGGTCTGGGGAATCTTGAGAGCAGCAAGAGTGGAGACCGCGCTGGGCACCGTTGTGGTGGGACGGGTTCCACTTGCCTTCTCCGTTTTACGCCAGATCAGTTGTTTGCCACTCCTCACACAAAGGTACGAAACTGATGTTGCCTTTTTGACGGCACCGGCTTTCGGGCACTTGGAACCAGCGGTTGCCCCGACAGTCGATATCGGCAAAACCAGGAGACAGGAAGCAATAGCAACTATTTTCCGCATGGCGACATCATAGACAAAAGAAAAACCCCGCCCGGTTTCCCGGGCGGGGCCTTCCTTTACTGAGACGAACTCAGCTCGCGAAGACGTACTTGTCGAGCGAGGTATCTGCACCGGCCGCACCGTAAGAGATGATGCGGAACGAAGCAGCTGCTGGCTCACCGGCATCGACGAACTCGTACGGTCCACCAAGACCGTCGTAGTCGATGTCAGTTCCAGCCTTGACGAGCTCGAGGCACGACGCGAAGTCGGTGCACTTTTCGCCGTCTTTGGTGACGCCGTTGATCTGAGCACCGATCGAGACACCGTCGGCGCAACCTGCGATTTCAGCAGCAAGTGCCGAGATCACGATTGCATCGTAGGTTTCTGCGCCGTAGTCGTACACGCCATCAACGCCTGCGGCGTCGAGACGGGCAACGAACTCGGAGATCGTGGAGAGGTCAACCGATGGGGTGGTGCCCTTCATGCCCTCAAGGATGGCAACATCCGAGACGAGCTTGTCGAGACCGGCAATGTTGCCGTCCACGCCGTACACCTTCTTGGCCGTCGGTCCCACACCACGCTCGTGCATGGTGTTGAGGATCGGACCGGTTTCGGCGAAGCCGACGATGAGGATGGCATCCGGGTTAGCGGCGACAACCTTGTCGACTTCTGCGTCGAAGGCTTCGGTTCCTTCTGCGTACTCGATGAACTCAGGCACGGTGCCGCCGGCAGCTTCAAAGTCAGCTTTGAAAGCTTCGGCAAGACCGACACCGTAGGCATCGTTGCGGTACAGCACTGCGGCTGAAGTGGAGCCTTCCTCGATGACGAGGTTGGCAAGCACTCGACCCTGGAGCAAGTCCGACGGAGCAGTACGGAAGTACAGGCCCTTGTCGTCGTACGTGGTGAGGGTTGGCGAGGTGTTGGCTGGCGAGAACTGCACCACACCAGCTGACGTGATCTTGTCGATCACGGTCAACGACACACCCGACGAAGCTGCACCGATGATCACCTGGGCGCCGGCTGCGAGCAGACGGTCGACTTCGGTGTTGGCGGTGTCAGTCGTTGCGTCGCCCGAGTCACCCTGGTTGATGACAACCTGGTTACCGAGCACGCCACCGGCTGCATTGATGTCTTCCACTGCAAAACCCGAGGCTGCCACTTCTGGCGGTCCAAGGAATGCAAGTGAACCAGTCACCGGAAGGATCGTTCCGATGTTGAGGGCGGTAACTGCGCAGTCTGAAGCTGGTGCCTCAGTCTCCTCAGTAACCTCCTCGGCCGCTTCGTCATCGCCGCCGCAGGCCGCGAGCACGAGTGCTCCGGCTGCAACCAGCGCGCCGAAACGACGCATGTTGGTTTTCTTCATTTTTCTCCCCCTAGGAGGTGGGACGGTATCTGACCGTCCCTATTGGGTACGCAAAGGCTACAAGCCTGCAGCTGCCTTCGTGAGACGGTCCCGAATGGCATAGCCAAGTCCGGACGGTGCCGGTAACACCACGTGCGCCACGGGGATGTGACCTGCGTCAAGATGTCTCAGTTGGTCGTACAAACCGCGAGCAACTTCAACCAAGTTCGAGTCGCATCGAATGATGGGTGCTCCGTCCGATGGCAATGGGTCGTCATTCTCGTGAAGTACCAATTTTGCCCGAGGTGCGTAATGGCGCTCCATCATTCCTGGAGCGCGCGACGGGCCGCTGGTGGTGAGAGCCACCTCGGGTCCTTGCGGGCCCAGGATCTGGCGGATTTCCTCTGGAGTAATCGCGCCATGACGCAGGATTTCTGGGGAAGTGAGTGTGCAGTCCACGATGGTGGACTCCACTCCAACATTGCATGCGCCACCATCGAGTACCAACCCGATGTCGTTGCCGAGATCCTCGACCACATGCCGGGCAGTCGTGGGGGAAACATGACCGAAGCGGTTTGCCGACGGGGCAGCGACGGGGCTCCCGAGATCTCGAATCACCGTCTGGGCGAGTGGATGCGCGGGCAGTCTCACGGCGACGGAGTCACGCCCACCGGTGATCGCTCGGCTGACTCGTGGTGATGCAGTCACGATGACCGTCAATGGTCCGGGCCAACACAGACGAATCAGTGCTTCACAAGCGGCACTGACGTTGACGGCGAGTTCGCGAAGCTGTTCCGGGTCTGCAATGTGCACGATGAGCGGATGCGAGGTCGGTCTTCCTTTGACTTCGAATATCTTCTTCAACGCCGATTCGTTTCGAATGTCGGCCGCCAACCCGTAGACCGTCTCGGTCGGCAACCCCACCACTTCGCCCCGACGAAGTGCGGCAACCGTCTCCCGAATGCCTTTGGTGCCCGAGACGATTCGCGCCATGGTCAACGCAACGTGGAGAGGACGAGATCGATGAATTCGAGGCTGTCGGGTGTTCGAAAATGATCGATGCCCTTCAGGGAAACCAGCCTCCCATTCGGAAACGCCGTTGCCAGCCTCGTCGCTGGAGCGGAAAAGTCCCTGTCCCCGAGCGCCACCACCACCGGATTGGCGAGAACTGCGAGGTCACTTTCCTCGATCGGTTCTTCTCGCGGTCGTCGCAGTACGGCAGCGAGCGCTCGTGCATCGTTGTGTGCTTCGTTGCCGATCTTTCCGAAGATCCGAGCGGTGACGTCACCCGGTTCGGCGCGCCCCTCCAAGCCGGCGAGGATCTTCTCGGAACGCGACGGATCATGCGGAAAGAACACGCCGTCGCCGATTCCCGCAAGGACGACGGTGCCAAAGGACTTCGGGGATATCACCAAGGCACGCAACAGCGTGATGGCCCCCAGCGAAAAACCCACCGCATCGATCGCACCGTCGGGGGATTGCGATGCGTGGGCCGAGAGATGCGTCAAGAGATGTTGAGGAAGCTGCCGATACTCCTCGGGATCGTGTGGCTTCGCTGCAGACCCGTGACCGGGGAGGTCGTAGGCGATGACCGATCGACCGGATTCCTGGATGAGGTCGACGAGTCCGGAGCGTCTCCACGTGTGATCGAATGAGCCTGCCCAGCCGTGCACGAGAAGCACCGGTCGCACGTGAGTCACGGCGGCTAACAGTAGCCTTGGGTGGTCGCTTGTGAGCCGATTCGGAGGTCCGTCGTGCAGTTCCTGAACGGTCAGCCGAACTACGACCTTACCTACAGCGACGTCTTTCTCGTACCGAGCTTGTCGTCGGTCTCGTCACGCATGGACGTGAGTTTGCGTACCCCTGACTCCATCGGTACGACCATTCCGATCGTGGTTTCCAACATGACCGCCATTGCAGGTCGGCGCATGGCAGAAACGGTCGCACGTCGCGGTGGCGTGGTGGTGCTCCCTCAAGACATCCCGCTGGACGTCGTGGAGACCGTGGTGCAGTTCGTCAAGTCGCGCCACACCGTCTACGACACACCCATCACGCTGTCCGGACACGACACGGTTGGTGAAGCCTTGAGTTTGATTCACAAACGTTCCCACGGCGCCTTGATCGTGGTGGATGACGACAACATGCCGATCGGAATCTTCACCGAAACCGATGCAGGTGGTTTCGATCGGTTCACGCAGATCGCCAATGTGATGAGCCGCGAGGTGTTTACTCTGCCCGACGGGCTCGATGCCCAGACCATGTTCGAACGGCTTTCGGAGGCGCGCCTGAGCTTTGCACCCGTGGTCGACAAGGACGGACGACTCCTTGGTTGCATCACCAGGAAGGGGGCTCTTCGCAGCACCATCTATCAACCGGCGGTCGACCGACACGGTCGGCTGCTCATTGCCGTTGCAGTCGGTGTGAATGCTGATCCAGCCGCCAGGGCCAAGGCACTCACCGCTCTGGGTGTCGACGTGATCGTGGTGGACACTGCACACGGACATCAGGATCGGATGCTCGATGTGGTTGCCGACGTGCGTAGCAACGTGAATTCGACTCCCGTCGTTGCGGGCAACGTGGTGACGGCAGCGGGCACGCGTGACCTCATCAACGCGGGTGCCGACATCGTGAAGGTCGGCGTGGGACCCGGCGCCATGTGCACCACTCGCATGATGACGGGTGTTGGACGTCCGCAGTTTTCCGCCGTTCTCGAGTGCGCTGAGGCGGCGCGAACACTGGGCAAGCACGTATGGGCCGATGGGGGTGTTCGATATCCGCGTGATGTCGCCCTCGGCTTGGCAGCGGGAGCCGGAAACGTGATGTTTGGATCGTTGTTGGCCGGAACCTACGAATCGGCGGCCGATACGGTGCGTGACGCCCAGGGCAGGCTCTACAAGGAGAGTTTCGGTATGGCGTCGAACCGTGCAGTACGCAATCGCACGCGGAGCGAGGCAGCAGTCGACCGTGCACGCAAGGAATTGTTCGAGGAGGGCATCAGCACGTCTCGCATGTACCTCGATGCACAGCGCCCCGGCGTCGAGGACATCATCGACCAGATCGTTGCCGGAGTCCGGTCGTCCTGCACCTATTCGGGTGCTCGAAGCATCGAGGAACTCCACGATCGGGCAGTGGTGGGATTGCAGAGCGCATCCGGCTACGACGAGGGTCGTCCACTCGACACCAGCTGGTGATGGCTCCACTCGTCGTTGCCATCGACGGTCCGGCGGGGGCTGGAAAGTCCACGATCGCCAAAGCGTTGGCCACGGCCCTGAACATCGAGTACCTCGACACCGGCGCCATGTACAGGGGTGTCACCTACGAAGTGCTGCGTCGAGGCTTGGAAGCAACGGACGTGGATGCAGTCGCACGGGTTGCTCGCGAGGTGAAATTCGAACAGTCTGCAACTTCATTACATGTCAATGGCGTCGACGCCACTACGGCAATCCGAACACCTGCCGTCGATGCCGCAGTGAGTCATGTGGCTGCCAACTCTGCCGTGCGCAGTGAACTCCGCGAGCGTCAACGGGAATGGATCGTCAGCCACGGCGGGGGAGTCGTCGAAGGTCGCGATATCGGATCCGTGGTGTTTCCGGATGCCACCTTGAAGGTGTACCTCGTGGCTTCTCCGATGGTCCGGGCGCAGCGTCGTGTCGCACAACACGGGGGTGATGTGAACGAAATCGCACGTGCAATCGCAGAGCGCGATGAGCGGGACTCCACTCGCGACGACAGTCCATTGCGGCAGATGCCCGATGCAGTGGTGGTGGACACCAGCGAGCGCTCCATCGGAGCGGTCGTCGAACACATACGTGAACTCCTCAACGAAAAGACCGAAGAGTCATGACGCAATACAGCACCAAATTGGCGGGACAGCGGTGGATACATCGGTTTGCGTACGTGTTGGTGCGCGATCTCCTGGCGGTGCTGTGCAAGTTGTGGTTCCGCTACAGCGTGAGCGGTCGGGAACACCTGCCAAAAACTGGCGCCTACATCATCGCGCCAGTGCATCGATCGAACATCGACACGCCGTTGTCGGCGTTTCTCACTCGGCGTCGTGTGCGATTCATGGGCAAGGACTCCCTGTGGAAGAACGCGGCCATTGGAAGGGTGTTCACACTGTTGGGCGGCTTTCCGGTGACGCGCGGGACAGCCGACTTGGAGGCGCTCAAGCGCTGTGTCAGCGTGCTCGACGGGGGCGAACCCTTGGTCATGTTTCCGGAAGGTACTCGCCAACACGGCGCCACCATTCACCCTCTGTTCGATGGACCTGCGTACGTCGCACTCAAACGGGGAGTCCCGATCATTCCGGTGGGAATTGGCGGATCGGAGCGCGTCATGCGCAAGGGATCGAAGATGATTTGGCCGAACAAGTGCCACCTCACCATCGGTCGGGCGATCGTCGTCGAGCATGGTGGTTCCGGACGCGTCGATCGCCAACGCATGGCAGAGATCACCGCCGAGCTCACGGCACGGTTACAAGAGGTGTTTGACGACGCTCGGAAGCGTGCCGGCGACGAGCTGCCCGCGTAAGCCCGTCGGCGTCTAGGCGCCGAGAAAAGCGGAAACGATCTTCGGGAGATCCAACGCGTCGGACACACCGCAAACTTCGCGTGCAGAGTGCATCGAGAGTTGCGGTACCCCGACGTCAACGGTGTCGATTCCGAGGCGAGTTGCAGTAATCGGACCGATGGTGGAACCACAGGGCATGTTGTTCCGCGAGACGAAAACTTGATGCGATACACGAGCCGCATCGCATGCTTCCAGGAAAGCAACGCTCGAGGATGCCGACGTTGCGTAGCGCTGATTCGAATTTGATTTGAGCGCGACTCCCTGGTTGACGAACGGCGCGTGCTTGTGATCATGCCGTTCGGGGTAATTCGGATGAACCGCGTGGGCGTTGTCGCACGACAGGCAGGCAGAAGCCGGAAGCATCGCAAGGTACTCGCCGCGTGATTTTCCTAGGGCGTGGGCAATACGTTCCAATGAATGCTCGAGCAACGGGCCGGCGGCACCAGTGGTGCTCTCGCTACCGACTTCCTCGTGGTCGAAGAGGGCCGCGACTGCAATGCCGGTGTGTGCG
>Ga0208231_1000362_pt1 | contig 12695 bp, 10 predicted proteins | sample LakMenEpi15Jun12_FD_150702 | JGI IMG/M metagenome (GOLD analysis project Ga0208231, IMG submission 150702) | Freshwater microbial communities from Lake Mendota, WI - 15JUN2012 deep hole epilimnion (SPAdes) | ecosystem: Environmental > Aquatic > Freshwater > Lentic | place: Lake Mendota, Madison...
ATTCTTGTGTGTATTGAACACAACATAAAGATTCAACCCTTCTTCACCAAGTTTAAATGCCAACTCTCCATCAGTACTCATAAACTGTTTTGTCGCTGATGGTGGCATGATCATTCCATAACGTTCTAACGTTCCACGAATTTGATTATAAAATACCATGGTGTTTGTATAAGGTTGAGCAGTAAGTCTATCGAAATCTGCATTGATTGAGTCTTTATTATTCTCAACAAATCTTGAATCCACTTCAATATAGTTTGGATTCAATCCTTCATTAATAAATTGTTTAAAATTTTGCATCATGTGCTCCTGTTAAACCCTTCCACCACGTAGTTTAGGTTCCATATTTATTTTGTTCTTTTCGTCGTCTGCATTTTCTTTACTTGCTTTCTTTCTCTTGGTCATCACTCGACCAATCGTGTTCGCAACCATTTTATTTTCTTGTATTCTGCCTCTATTAAAGTCAGCATGCTGATACATTGGGAATATTCCACGATATTGACCGAGTGTTCCAATATCAACTTCTCCGCGATCTGCTCCTAATGAGAATGAACCAGCAGCGACGGGAATTGGTTTACCTGCACCACCTGTGATTGGTGGAGTCACTGGTCCACGTGGAGGTGGTCTAGTTGGATCAGATTTCGGTGAAGGTAGTCTGGTTGTATCTGGCTTTGTTTTTAATTTTGTATCTTTTGCAGGCACTGGCGCAGGGACTGGCACTGGTGTTGGTTTTACTGGTGCTGTTGTTGACAATGGCACAGGAACTGGCACTGGTCTCACTGGCGCAGGAGTCGGAAGCACAGGAGGTATCTTATGAATAGAATGCGGCACTGCAGGAAGTGTCACTGGGCGTGTTACATGAACCGCAGCTGGCTTTGTCACAACTGGCGCAGGTGCTGGTACAGGAACTGGCAACTTCTCTTCTACGTCAGTTTTCGAAAGAGCTCTTGGAAGATTCTTTAGAACTGGTTTTGCAAGAACACCTGCAGTTCTTAAACCAGCTGCAATTGCAGGTATTGCTAATCCAAGAGCTTCGTTTACTTCGTTATCTTTTTTTTTAAAAACTTTTGCTTCGTGGATGTAATGACCCAACTTTCTAAAGTGTGCAGAAGCACGCTTGATTGCCTCATCTTCACTTGCAGCCTCAACCATGAAGTTGGTTGTGTTTTGTTTGCGACGAAGCGCAATATGCTCGTGTGAAGGATTAGATGTAGTGAGTGTTACGATATGCTTCATTATTTCTTACCTTTACCAATTGCCGCAGCAACTTTTTCTCTTCTATTCTTTAGATAGTCATCGCTCTCGTCTGAATCACCATCGTTATCAACATCATGATCTTCTTCACCAACATCATCAAGAGCTTCTGTGATAATTCTCTCAAGGATGACTTCGGCTAGACCCAATTGTGTCCATTCTTCCTCTGTCATAATTTTGAGACGACCAGTATTATCATAGTAATATGGTGTTGGCATTGCGACTGGACTGTATTCTGTTGAGATTGATTCAATGAGTTCATCATTGAGATACCATCCATCTTCACCAAGAACAGCGCCCATGCGAATCAATGCCTCAGTGATTGCACCTGACATTTTCTTGTATCTGCTGTAGTATGCTTGATACTCTGGATCCTTCTTCGTGATTGCTCTCTTTTCACCAGTCTTTGTATTTCTTACATTGAATACAACATCTTGGCTTGCAACTTCACCAGAAGATCTCTTCTTTCTGTATGTTTCTTTCTCTGTTTCTCTACCATCAATTGAATAACGAACAGGAACTGCGCCTTTGCGAGAAGGAGTTCTTGGCGCCGCACCTGGATACGGAACCGATCCACCCGTATCTGGTGCGCCTGTATCTGGTGTATCTGCTGCGCCAGTGTCAGCACCACCAACATCTGGTGTTTTTGGTGCCTCAGGTGGTTCTACTGCTGGTTTTGTTACTGGTACTTCAGGTTTTTTCTTTGATTTGATTTCAACTGGACCAAGTTCAGCCTCATCTTTTTCTCTTTGCTGTTTGATCTTCTTTGCTTCATCTGAAATCTTTTGTGTGAAATCTTTATCGAATTGACCCAAAGTTCCACCGTCTCCAGGTGTAAACGTTGTTTTGCCGAGACGACCACCAGTGATTTTTGACAAGAAACTTTGCTTTACTTTTCCTGGCTTCATTGATGCGATATCTTTCTTTGTCTTGTCAGCAACGACCTTATCAGTTGCTTTAAGTTGATCGCCAATATCTTTTTCCATATTGCCAAGATCTAGTTTTGTTTCCTTGGCTCGTTGCGTTGTTTTTGCTGCAGTAGGACTTGGTTTTGTTGTATCAGAAGCGCGAATTTGTGCAGGAGTCGGTGTCGTCTTTTTCTTTGGTGTTGCTTTTGTATTTGTTGTACTTGATGCACCTGCTGAAGCCTTTGGTGGTGCTTTTGGTGGTGCTTTTGCTGGACCAATTGGTTTTCCTGTTTTCGGATCAACTTTTTTAGATTTAATTTTTACTGGTTGAAGATCAGAAATCGTTGGACCTTTTTTAGCAGGTGGTTGTTTTTTAGCAGGTGGTTGTTTTTGCGTGGTCACTGCTTCGTTGATTAATTCATCAATATACTGCTCACCACGATACTTTTCAATGATGTCGATATATGGTAAATTATCATCAAAGGTAAGAACTCCATTATCCAAACCAACAATTTCACCATTCTCTTCGAAGATATCCACAACGATGACATCATCAGTCACTGATTCGTCAACTTGCTCGTTTACAGTAGTTTCAACTGGTGCTTCTTGCACAGCTGCTTGTGTTGGAGCCTTTCCACCAAGTGCTGAATACACAGCGCGGACTGTTGGACTCATTGAATCGAATTCGTTATTATTGCTCATCGTAATGGTTTCCTAATTTATTGTTGGTTTATCCAATAATATTATATTTAGCCTCTTTCTGCCTGCAACTTTGCAGCGATTGCCATCTGTCTACGCTTTGCCTTTGACTTACCTTTGAATTGTGGTGCATCAGACTTTTCAAAGTCTTTGATGACCTCACCCATTTCTGCAGTCTTCATATTCATTTTTTCTTCGATATAATCAGTTGCTGGTGCAGCTTGAACTAATCTAAGTTTCTCGAAAACTGAGTCAACAACATCTTCTCTTAAACCACGAGTATTTCTTAATCCTGCACGTGTGTTGACATTTCTTCCTGTATCGCGTTGTGAACGGAATTTAGAAAGAAACTTTGCTTTTGGTTTTTGACCAACTGCTTTCATCTCACGTTTCTGATTTTTAAGACCACGAAGATCTTGTTTGATCTCTTTCTTTTGTGGTTGTGCTGATGGTCTTTGATCTCTGTCATCCGTGCCATCGTTATTGCTGTCTTGCATGTCAGCAGTGCGCATCATTCCACCAGATGGTTCAACTGGTGCATCCTTCGGAAGTGCACGAATGCGACCTAATCCAACACCCTTAGATGGTAGTGGTCGCATACCTGGTTTCATTCCTGGGGTATTTGGTCCTTGTGGTATCGTTTGTGGTGTTTCACCCTTAGATGGTAGTGGTCGCATACCTGGTTTCATGCCAACATCTGGACCTTGTGATCTCATTTGTGGTGTTTTTTCATTTTCATTACTTTGTGGTTCTGGTCTAAGTAACTTTTCTGTAGGTTTCTCATCTTCAACAGGTAGTGGTCTGCGCAACATTGGAGCAGACTCATTGATTGTCTTTACTCGAAGACGACCACTCTCATCATAGTAGTATGGTGATTCGTTAATGATTTGTTCTGCGTATAAATTCTCAACTTTAGTCATTTTTATCTCCGTACACTACACGTGGTGACGTTTTTGTTAGAAATGTTGCACTTGCTTTTACATATGAATTTTGATCATCTGCTTGTTCTTCAAGTGGTTTTGGAACCACATATCCAGGAGGAAATGCTGCAGCAGGATTATCTGGAAGCATTGACTGTGGAACTAGTTCATTCTCAGAAGGATTTTCTGTGGATGTAACAGGCTTTTTCTTTTCAATAGCCTTTCCAGCTTTATTGATAATTTTATTTTTCTTAAGATCGTCACCGAAACCTTTTCCTGCAGGAATTACTGATGTATCTGGAAGCATTCCTCGGTTGACAAGATCATTTGATTCATCAACTTCTTCTTTCATTCCTTTCTTTGCTGCTTGTGCTTTGATTGTTTTGGCATCTGTTCCAGCCATTCCGAATGTCAATCCACTCAAAACTGATTTGCCAGTGTTACTGAGTTTTGTTGACATGTCAGCATTTGGATCTGCAGTGAAGCCCTTATAAGCATCATATCCTGCCATACCAACGGCTAATGGCGCAGCAACTTTACCAGCGACACCTTTAATGACATTCTTTAGAACTGCTTTTGATGCAGTTTTTTGTGTTGCTTGTTGTGCTGAACGCTTTGCTACTCTTTCTGCAGCGCGAGCTTCATAAGGAATCTTTTCTGCTGCTAAATTTGCTGCACGAGTTTTTGCTGCTTTTATTTGATCAGCAGTTAATTTGCCAGCATATCTTTGTCCGTCAATCGTAGTTGTTGGTCCTCTGTATGCTTCTTCAACATTATGCAATGCATTATGTTGTGCAACTAAATCTTCAGCTGCAGCTGGTTGTTGCATTGATGCGATTTTTGCTTTTAATGCTTGACGAGCAAGTTGACGTGCACGACGAAATCCTTCTGGATGCTTTCCTGGATCCATCTCTGGTCTGTTAGGACTTGGATCAAATGGAGGCTGTTCGTCTCCAAGATTTGCAGTTCCTTCTGCTTCAGACTTCTCCCATTTTGGATCATAATTGATCACACCACCACCAGCTGGGAATGATGTTGCTTCATCCATGCGATCCATTTCACTACGCATGTAATTTGCTGCAGTGAGCATATAATCTTCAGCAAGTGTAATCTTGCTTTGAACCCATTCAGGAAGATTTGTGTTATCTTCTAGCATGTCATGGAGCATCTTTGCATTATATGCGATGCTACGAAGTTGTGACTTTGCCATATCGCCTTCATAATCATATTCACCTGGCTCATCTTCTGCTTCTGATGATGCGCCTTTTGGAATCGGATTCTTTTCCCATGCATCTAAATTATCCCACTTGCTTTCTTCAGGCATGCATTCCTGCAATTTGTTGGTGACAATTCTTTCTGCAAGTGTCTTTGCGACATCTGTTAGTTCATTTTCTTCGTAATACATACCTTTATCCCCATCGGATTTTTTTCTTTTCGGAATATCTGGTCTATCAGCTGCTAAATCTACGGATATATCTTTTGCATACTGAGATCTAATTGGTGCTTTTTCTGCTGTTTCTTTTGGTGAGAAATCTGCTTTAAGTGCTTTTAAAATATCTTTATCAGTCCCGCCGCTCCATGTATTATACATTGGCAATGCATCTGGTCTGCTGCTCCAACGTGTTGGATCTTTATCTGGAGTTGGCCAGTCAAGACCCCATTCACCTCTTGCTTGCAACTCTTTCTTTTTATTTTCTGCCGCAGTTCCTATCGCATCATAACCGAGTCTGAGCAAATCACCCATTTTGTCACCAACTGAGCTGATTGTATCGCCAATGTCAGACATTTTTGCTTTATTGATCGCATCATCTAATGAATTTTTGGCGGCATTTGCTTCTTTTGCTGATTTATATGTGACACCGTTAAATTTCCAGCCTTTTGTATTTCCATCCTTATCTATAATGGCTTCAACACCACCAGAAAGAGGATTTGATGTTCCATCTTCAAACAAACTTCCGAGACCGCCAGAACTAATTGTTCCACCAGCACGAGCATGTGCAATGATATCACGGTTGGTTTCTAATCCACCACCAAGACCCTCACCACCCTCTCGGCGGCGAGCACCCATGGCTTGAACTGCTGCTGAAGAAACTTTAAGTTGATCGCGCTTTGAAGCAGCTTGGCGAATTGCTGAGAGTCTTTGTTGTTGTTTCTTTGCTGTATTAGTTTTCTTGAGACTGGTTGTGGCGGCAGTTACAGATCTACCGAAATGCTCTGGATAATTTTGCTTAAACCAGGCTTCTCTTTCAGGAAACTGCTTAAAATATTTTTGCTTCCCAGCACTTGAGAATTTCAATACCGCTGGTGCACCTTTTTGCCATCCTTCCATTTTAACCCTCAAGATTCTCTTGAATTCTAACTATTAAATCTGTCGTGCCACGTTTAATTCGGTGGTAAGTATATGCTGGAATAACATATTCTTCGCCGATTTTGAGGGACTGTGGGAGTTTATTTTCAAACTGGATTTCCCAGTTTTCTCCGTCAAGAACCTCTACGATTCTGTCGTTGTGATCTCTGTGCCAAACGAGTTCTTCACTCAAAACATCCTTTGAGAATGTGCGCAGGAATACACCATTATTTAGGTTTTTTTGCTCGTATGGATTTACCACCATTTCTTTCCCGAATCACTGAAGTATCTTGGCCAACGACATGCCCAATAGGATGCACTAGTCTTATCCTTATTACCATAACAGTTATGTCTTGCGACGAAAGATTTAACTCTTGCTGGTTCGTTGAATCGTTTCTTCATACCAGATTGGCTGAAATTGACCTTAACGACGTTCCCTTTCTCGTTTCGAACGTATACTGCACCACCACCGCCTGAGCGAAATGGCTTACCGATTCCTTTTCCTTTCGTTGGATCGTTTTCCTCTTCCATTGGAACGCAGTTTGGGACCATTTTGTCTCCCTTTTTCTTCATTCCCTTTTGAGTGTAGCCTTTCCAGCATTCTTCCATATCCTCTTCATATGGATAATCAAGAAGAACTGATTCGCCTTCATACTCAGCAACTTCTCCGATATCGCTTTCGAGAAGATCCTGTTCAAATTCATCCCTTGCTGTGTATTGCCCCTCTGCATATAATCTCTTTGCTTCTAGAATCATTGCAAAGAACATTTCAGATCCAGGGCGATATATGTTTTCAATCAAAGATAAATTATTTTGAATATGATAATCAACTGCTTCACTGAGAGTTTCCTCTGCCACCATTCCAGTTAGAACAGGCAATCCACTTATATCTGGCGCAGCATATTGTTGACCGAAGTAGTTCTTAACCTTTCTTGTTTTGAGTGATGGTGTGAAGTCAACTCCATCTCCCTCAATTTCATCATCTTCAAGTTCTTCCTCTTCTTCGTCCTCTACTTCTTCTTGTTCTGCTTCTTCTTGTTCTTGGAGTGCTTTTCTGAGGTTTCTGAACGAGACTCCAGCATTGCCAGGATTTCCATATCCAATTCTTGCATTCGATTCCTCACCGCCGTGTTCTGGTGCTTGTTCTGTTTCATCTCCAGTATTCGGAATCTCGTTACCATATTCTTCAGTAGGGAAAACATCTTCAATCTCCTGGTTTTGACCTGGTGTCATTGCAATTGCATGCTGTCTGTATTCATCTGTTCCAAATAGTTGCATTTCAAATAATTCATTAATATCTAAATCTTCTCTAAGATCTTTATCAGCTGTGTGATATGTTTTGCCTTTACGAAGGAAAGAATTCACACGCGCATGACCCCACTGTTGTGGTGTCGTTCCTGGACGATGTCCAGAATTCCATGCAGCAACACCACGCTTATAAACTTTCTTAAGTGTGCCTAATGACACGCCAAACTTTTTAGCCTTTGCTGACAGAGAAAGGCTTGATTCTTTTTTCTTATCTTCACTCATCGTTATTCTCTGCGTAATTACCAGTTAGATACCAGCGTTGTGATGATGGATGTTTTACTGCTTCCCACAAAACATTATTATCCAAATATGTTGCACTTCCTTCAGTTAAATTGCTCAATCTGTTTGCAGGAATCGATAATTGATTTGTAATAGATTTTGTTGTGTCGATTAATTGCTTTAGATTATACTCTTTCGTTTCTGACATCATGCGAATTTTCTTTAACATACTTCTTTTCTGCATGACTGCTGTAATATTGCCAGTGCGAGCAACACGATTTCTTCTTGGATCAACTTTCGCTGGAATTGGCTTATCAAAATCAATACCCTCATCCATTGCTTTTCGAATTGCCAATGTATGTTTGCTTGGTTTCGTTTTTGCTGTTTCGTCTCCTGGAGCTGGCTCATATGCTCGTGGATCACGATCAGAATACTTTTCTTTTTCTTTCCAATGTGCAGCACGCGCCTTTGCTGTTGATGAACTTAATCCAGCAACGTATTTCTTTGGTAATCCAGATTCTTTGTCTCTTGCAACACGCTTCTTAAATCTTTCTGCTAGAACAGTGAATGATCTTAGTTCTGGTGTTTCAACTGGATCAATACCATGAGTTTGAATGCGCTGTTCAAGTTTAACTGTTTGATCTTCAAAAATTAATTTTTCAAATGCACTTGCAGCATTGATATTCATTGAATTATTAAATACAAATACATCATCAAGAGATTCTACAAGTTTTTCAGTGCTCAAGAACTTTTGAATTCTTTTTGATTCATTAAGTGGATTTTCTCTTTGCTCATTACGCTGACGGCTAACTTTATTCGTCACTGAAACGTAAATTGTATCGAAATTATAATCTTCATGTAATGATTTAATTTCTTCAATCTTGCCTTGATCAATAGGACCATTGATGACAAGATTTTTCTTTTCTTCGAACAACTGATTTGCAGCTCCATTTAGAACCTGATCAATCTGAACTTCCATCAAATCATACTTGGCAAAAGTATTCTTGAGAACAAAATCCTTTCCACTTCCTGGACCACCAATGAGGAAGAATGCTGTTGGACATACTTCTTCTTTTAGTTCTTTAAAGATATCTTCGGCATGTGGATGTAATGCTTTTGGGAGGAACTTCTTGAGTTCACGAGGATTCTTTGCATTACGTGCTGCTGTTCCAGAAATACCAGAAAGCCCTTTTGCTCCTTGCTTTCTTTCGCCACCAACTTGTTTGAATTCGATATCATCGAATTTATAGAATCCGTGTTTACCTTCTTTGTTGTTATAATCACGGATACGATCTGCAATAGATGAACGATCAGATCCACCGTAAATAACTAACTTTCCTCTTTTACCAGAGGAATAAACTTGAGATGCAGCATGTAATGGAGTGATTGTTGTGTCTACGTTTACATCTGATCCAACGGCAGTTTTAATGTACTCAACTTTCTTTTCTGCTGAGATTGGACGACGAGCAGACTGCGTTGTGAAGACATTAACGCTGGTGTGCTCACCAGACTTCATCTGATTTACGTTTTCGTCATGTCCTTTGGTGAATGGTGAGAATCCACCAACCAACATTGCATGAGATTTTACTTCTTTCTCACTCATAATACTATTTGTCCTCTTTTTCTAGAGATTCATTCATAATAATTTGTTCTTGAATTGCTTTTCGAAATGCTTTAAAACGAATAGCAGTCTTAGGTCTTTCTGTTTTTCTTTTTAAAACAACTTCTTTATTTAAAAGTGCTTGCATATTTTTGAGCCGAGACTCTGGATTAAACCATGTTTCAATATGTTTTAATGTTCCAACTGGTTCTTCATCTCTATTGGCATATAATGAATCGTCTTTTTCTTTTTCATCTTTATCTTTATTTTTAAAAGATGCAAAGGCAGCAACTGGCGCAGCCGCTGCAACAACAGGAGCTGCTATAGATGAAGATGGAGAATCATATGCATCAGCGCTTGGACCAGCTGCTGTTTTATTTTTCATTGCAAACCAGGTATTACCAAGAGCCCCTGGACCTTCTGCAGCCTTTTTTGTATACAAATGTTTTGCTAACTTTTCTTGTTCGTCAGGACTATAAACTACATTTCTATAGTTATCGCCATAAAGATCTTTTGCAGTCTGAGAAAGTGTAGTCACTTCAAACTGATATTTACCTGTGCCTGAACTTCCATATTTTCCTTGTGGACTATCAGAGCCAAATCGTTTTGTGCCATATGTTTGTGAACGTAATCGTGCTTCTGTTGGATTGTTTGCAGTGCCATAGAAATCTTCAAGTTCACCAATCGTCATTTCTGATGCACGTTTTGGCAACTTAATTCCAGCAGCATTGCCTTTATTTGGCACATCGTAGGCTACTCTGTCGTATGCACTGCCGAAATCATCATCGAAACTTTCTGTTCCTGCAATGATGTCTTTATCTTTTTCCCATGATGATGTTCTCATTGTTCTGTCTCTTGTTCTGCTGCAGCATTACGAGCAAAGCGTGCACGACTAAAGTTTAAACGACTGAAGGTTGGGCGATCAATAAACTTTGTTGGAACATCATTTCCTGTTTGAGGATTTCTCATCACGATAACATGACCTTCTTGTGAATTCACAATCTCACCTGTATCTGGATCACTGATTGAACCTTGCATTAAATTTGGATTGTCTTGAGCATTTGTATCAAGACCTGGCAATAGAGCGTGTTTGGCTTCACTGAGTGCGTCGTGAATGCGCATTGTTTGACGCCACTTAACAGAATTCATACTTAAATCATTCAATGTCTCATCTCTTTTCTGAGCGATGCTTTGTGCTTTCTTTGCGTTCTTTGGATTCTGAATTTTCTTCTCGAATTTATTATTAACGTGCTCAGTGAATCCTTCGAATGTTAATGGTGCGCCAGTGCGAACAGTTTCATTAACATACGTTGAGTAATGATCGCCGTGAGGAATTACATGATCGAAATCATGTTTCTCTGACATAATCTTGACATTTTTAACAGCACGATCATATGCAGCTTGAGCGTCAGATACATGATTTTCTGGATTTGGTCGCAATGCTCTTGGGTCAATCACATGGACGTCTGGATGTGCACCGAATGATCTTAATGGGACATTGAATTGTCTTTTTGGGAAATTCAACATCATTTCGCCAGTCTTAGCATTTGGTTTCCATTTTGCATTTGGGTATGCAGTATGAACAACGATACCAAATTTAGATTGAGCGATTTTCTGTCCGAGTTTTGAGTTTGCAGGAGCAGAATAGTTGATTAGTTGTGGATTAAGAGAATATGTAACTCCAGTCTCTTCATCTCCCTCTTGAGTAACCATATCAGGTGTATGCATGAAGTCACCTTGATAGATACCCTTCATTGGCGTGACTTTAGGGAGATGTTCTAATGCAGCGAGCATTTTAGAAGCAAGTTCTGGACGATCACCGAAATGCTTCTCTACGTCCTCTGGAGATGTGACGAGCTTTTGTGTCGTTTTATTGAAAGCGGATTTAGTTGCAACGAAGAATTGCCCAGGAGCATAGCCTGTATACTTGGCATTCTTGTTTGGGAGTCGACCGAATACCATGGCTGGAGCACCGTCGTGCTTTACAGAGACACTGGCGGCTGATGGTTCACCCTTTAGATATTTGTGAACATTATCTAGAAAATTAAGAGATAGATCTAAACCTTCTTTCCCATGTGTGATAAAGAAATCTTCTACATGGTCAACGTGTCCACCATTAATATCTTCTGTTTCGAATTTGGCGGCTTCAGTGAGATATTGACTAAATCCAAGCATAATTCCTTCCACTCTATGGGAGATTTATACTCTATTTAGTTATTTTTATCAGTTAATATTCCTTGAATTAGATCGTCGATTGTTTCGTTAATAGAGTGTTCTGGTCTATATCCAAGCGCCACCAACTTGGTATTATCCATAAAGAAAGAGCGAGAGGATTGAACTTTCTTATGAAACTCTTTTTGCTCGATAGTATTAAACACTGATGCAGAGTCCATCGCATCTCGAGCATATCGGAGAATATCGCGGAAGATTATCCCCTTACCGTTCCCGATATTATAAATGCTATTTTGTTCCCCAAGTCTAACGCAAAGATCGATAGCACGAGCGCAATCCCTAACGTCAACATAATCGCGATAAAAATAGCCAGAGTCGTAAAGGTCCACTGGTTTGTTTTTAGCAATTTCCCCCAAGAGGTATTGAAGTGCGTTTTTCTTTGCAGATACTTTTTTATCGTGTTTTCCCAATACATTTGCTAACCTCAATATCCGATAATTTAAATCAAACGTTTCACAATATGATATGAGAAGTTGCTCAGCGCATCGTTTGGTGATTGAGTAGAATCCCTTCGGTTCACATGGATCAGTTTCTGGAATTCCGCGAGAGCCAACACCGAACCCAGAGTCTTGACCATATACAAACCAAGAACTGATAAAATTAAAAGTGCCCTTCTCACCAGTTCTCTGAATATATTTTCGATAACTATTCAGAACCTGCATTAAAACAACGAGATTAGTATTAATATCCAGTTGATTATCGAAATGTACATTATAGTTGTCAACGGTACTAATAAAGTAAACACAATTTGCACTTGATACTTCGTAATTGTTTCTATGATTTTTGATGAGACCGTCTTTCGAGGCTCGGCAATACTTGCTTCCGACAAACCCATGTCCTCCGAAAACATTTACGAATGCCATTTGGACATTACACTCTCATAGTAAGCAAATACATCTTCACCGTAATGCGGTGGGCAACCGACGAAGAATACATTGCTCAATGCCTTGTTTGCATTTGGATACTTCGCGGCATCGTCAAGATGTTTATAGCCAGGATGCAACAGAATATTTCCAGCAAAGTAATTGCGAGTTTGAATACGATTTGTTTCACAGAATGCTTGAAGTTTTTCCTTGAGTTCAGGTGTATCTGTAATGAGCGGAACACCAAACCAAGAAGGGTCTGCCTTTGGCAACGCAGAAGCAACACGAACACCAGGAACGTGACGATAAAAGATGCTCTTAATGCGCTCGAAGTTTAGTCGACGCTTC
>Ga0208231_1000365_pt1 | contig 12659 bp, 22 predicted proteins | sample LakMenEpi15Jun12_FD_150702 | JGI IMG/M metagenome (GOLD analysis project Ga0208231, IMG submission 150702) | Freshwater microbial communities from Lake Mendota, WI - 15JUN2012 deep hole epilimnion (SPAdes) | ecosystem: Environmental > Aquatic > Freshwater > Lentic | place: Lake Mendota, Madison...
CAGAAGCCGCGCTCACGCGCGGCAGCACGTCCCGAGGACGTGCCTGATGCCGTGTGGTCCGACTTCGCCAGCCTGAGACGGCAGAGACGGGCGCCCGTCACGGAGACCGTGGTCGCCGGGATCCGGCGCGAAGCCGCCGCCGCTGGCATGTCGATGGAGCAGGCAATCCGCACCTGCGTGGAGCGCGGCTGGCAGAGCTTCAAGGCCGACTGGGCGCAGGCCGGCGGAAAACTTGCTCCGGCCAAGCAGGCCGCGCACATCCCCAACATGCCCCTTGGCCATGCGTCGTGCGCTTGCGCAGGATGCACCTCCTTTCGCCGAGCGCGAGCAGGTGCTTGATGGCCACCCGACGCAGGACTTCCGAACGCAGCGACGACCCGTTGCAGACTGGCTTCAACGACGCCGCGCTGCAGTGGGAACGGCTGCTGTCGCAGCACGACCCGGAGCGGTTCGCGCGCATGAGCACCGACACCAAGCTGACCTACCTGAAGAAGAAACTCGGCCGCGCGATGCGCGGTTGCACACCGAAGCCAACGACCGGAGACGAGGAGACCTGACCGTGACCACGAACGCTGACATCATCCGCTTGCTGCGCGAAGGCGAGGAGATCGTCCTTCAGTACAAGCGCGAAAACTTCGATTTGCGGCAGTTGTGCATCACGCTCGCGGTCGAGCTGGAGCGCAGATGCGCGCTGCATCCTGAAGACGCTGGGGAGACGGCGGCCGAGATCATTCAACGGGTGGGACCGAAACTGAACGCCAACACCGAACAGGAGACCGCCAAGTGACCGACTACGATTTCGAGCGTGTGCCGTCTGAAGTGGTGAAAGACACGGCGGAACATGGCGACCCGACGGCGTCAGCGGTCGCCAGAGAACTGTTGCTGATGAGGAGCTTCGCCAGCGCGGCAGATGCGACAGCGAACAGTCTGCACAAGGTCATCACCGCGATCATCAAGCGCCACAACGGCCCCGCGTCCATATGGGACTTCTCGGCGTGGATCGACGGCGAGTTCCGCCGCTTGCGGGAACTGGACCGGCTGCGCGCCATCGAGGCGGCGGCGAGGGAGTATGTGCTGGAGACGACCCGAGGAACTTTTGAGAGTGCTGGCAAGGCGTTCTTCGTCCTCGGTCGCGCGCTCGCGGCGAAGGAGACGACGTGACCAACATCGACATCAACAAGCTGGAAGCGTTGCGAGAAAAGGCCGATCGCGGCTTTATCGAGCTTCACAAGGCGTACAAAAGCGAACTGTTCCTTTCCGCCCCCGCGCTGATCGCCGAGATCAGGCGGCTCCGCGCCATCGAGGCGGCGGCCAAAACGTGGATGGAATGGGGCGGACACTGCCCGACTTGTGCCTTTGTTCGACACCGCGAAGGGAACCCGCTATTGAGCACCGAGTTGCTGTGGGACTACTGCGATTGCGGGTGGCACGCAGCGAGTGCCGCGCTCGCGGCGAAGGAGAACGAGAAGTGACCAACCTGACCGACGAACGTCTGCGAGAGATTGCCGCCGGCAAACCGATACCCTTGGCCGTCTGCGCTGCCACGGGCGACCCGTCGTGGGCAGATGTCCGACAGAACGCTGCCGAGCTGCTGGCTGCCCGCACGGAGTTGCGGAGGCTGCGCGCCATCGAGGCGGCGGCGATGGACATCGCGCAGGTCACGGAGGAGCGCGACGATCCGTGGGCGAGCGTGCCGATCACGGCGCGTCAATGGGACGCACTCAAGGCCGCGCTCGCGGCGAAGGGGACGTCGTGACCACCGCCGACCGCATCCGCCTGCCGTCGCCGTTCCGGCTGCAGACGCTGACCCGCTACCCCGAGCTGGCGACGCACGACGAGGTGCAGGCCATGGCCGGCTGGATCCACCAGCAGCTGGAAGCCCGCGCGCGATCGACCGACCCCGACACCTCGCACGACGCCGCGCGGTCGATCGGCGAGATGACCGAGAAGCGCCAGGCCGTGCTCGACATCATCCGCGCGATCGGCGGCGGCAGCGACGAGGACATCATCGACGCCTACCGCAGCAGCAGCGCGCCGATGCAGTCGGCCAGCGGCATCCGTACGCGCCGCGCCGAGCTTGTCCTGTGCGGCCTGGTCGAGGACAGCGGCATGCGGCGGCAGCGCAGCAGCGGGCGCCACGCGATCGTATGGAGGGTGGCGTGACCGCCCTGGAGTTTTGGGTCGCCGGCGTGCCGAAGGCGCAGCCGCGCGTCAAGTTCGTGCGCGGGCGCCATGCGAGCGTCTACACGCCGGACACGGCCGACGCCTGGAAGGCCGAGGTGCGGCGCGCGGCGCTGGCCAAGTGCGCGACGCCGGAGCCGCTCACGGGTCCGCTGTTGGTCTTCCTGACGTTCGTGATGCCGCGACCCAAGTCGCGCAAGGTGGATTACTGGCACACCAGCCGGCCCGACGTGGACAACTTGGCCAAGGCCGTTTTAGACGCTCTGGGCGACGCGGGCATCTGGGGCGACGATGCGCAGGTTGCCCGGATGGTGGTGCAGAAGATCTACGTCCAGGGCACCGAGGCCCCAGGCTGCACCGTCATCATCGACCGGATCTAGGCCCGGGAAAGATTCCCGCCAGGATTCTTGTGCGCTCGCTTGACATTTACGATGCCGATTCCGATAGTACCCCCACCGGCACAGTGCCGGACCTACACGGAGACCTGACCCATGAACCCCTACCAACGCGAAATCATCCGCCTACGCGAGCTGCTGCAGGCCGAGCGCCGCGCGGCGCGCACCGACCACCTGACCGGGCTGAGGAACCGCCGCAGCCTGGACGGCCTGGCCGCCGAGCTGATCACCGGCGCGGTGCGCGACTACGCCGTCCTCGCCATCGACGTGGCCAACCTGCACGCCGCCAACGTCCACCTCGGCCACGACGCCGGCGACGCCGCGCTGCGTCGGCTGGCAGCCAGCATCCGCGACTACGACCACGCCTTCCGCGTCGGCGGCGACGAGTTCGTGGTCGTGCTGGAGCGGCAGAGTAACCCCAGCGACGCCGTCACGGTCGCCAACCGCATCCGCGACGTGTTCGGCATGACGCACATTGCGCCCGGCATCGCGGTCTTCGCCGCCATCGGCGTCGCGTGGCCGAACCGCACGGGCGCCATGAAGTACCAGGACTTGGCCCCGGTCGTCGCCGAGGCCCAGCGCCGCATGCAGCTCGACAAGGCCGACACGAAGGCCCGCTACGGCCTGCACGCCGACGCCCGCGCGACGCTGGCCGATTAAGCTTGCGATGCCGATGCCGATTCCGTATACCGACCCCCCCTAAGGAGACCTACCGATGCTCAAGAAGATGACCGAAGCGGAGATGTTTGAGGAGCTGCGCCATCTGGCGCTGGACGACGGCGACGAGGAGACGCTGCGCATCGCCTGCGAGATCGCAGCCGAGAAGGACGCGCGCGCCGGCGTGTCCGAAGTACGCCGCCTCTACTTCCACCTGCAGGAGGGCGAGCTGTGAGCAGCCCCAACATGCAGAAGCACCGCGACGTGGCCGAGGCCCTGCAGGAGCTGTGGCCGCACATCCGCGACCTGCCGTCGCTGGTGTCCGACGCCATTGGCGAGCAATCGCGCGTCCAGGCGTTCCGTCTCGGCGAGATCGAATGCACCCGCGTGCAGCTCCAGAACGCCGTGCAGTGGTACGTCCTGCGCGTGACCGGTGAGCTGGTGTCGATCGTGCGCCCCCAGCAGGAGGCCACGTCATGAAGCGCCGCCGCATGGACCCCGAGATGTTCGAGGCGACCTGCGCCGGTCTGCTGGCGCTGTTCATCTTCCTGCTCTACCTCCTGACCCCGACGGCGTGACCATGCTCGACCGCACCAAGACCGTTGGCGGCAGCGATGTTGCCGCCATCCTCGGCCTGTCGCCGTGGCGCACGCCGCTCGACGTGTGGCGCGAGAAGGCCCTCGGCGTCCGCGACGAGCGCGACACGCCGGCGATGCGCGCCGGCCTGCGCATGGAAACCTCCATCCTCGGGGCATGGAAGCGCCAGCACCCAGGGCACGAGCTGCTGGTGGCACCCGAGCCGACCATCGCCGGCTGGCGCCACGCCTCGCCCGATGCTCTGGCGACCAACGCCGACGGCTGGCAGAAGCTGCTGGAGGTCAAAACGACCAGCAAGGCCTGGGGCGGCACGATCCCCGAGCACTACCGCGTGCAGGCGCAGTGGTATCTCGACGTGCTCGACCTTGAGGAGGGCGAGTTCTTGGTTCTGACGTGGCCAGAGGACATGCGCGCCATCGTCGGCCTGACGCCGCGCGAGATCGTCGAGCACCTCGGCGTCGAGGCCGTGCCGTTCCGCCACGACGCGGAGTTTGGCCGCCGGCTGCACTCGCAGGTCGAAGCGTGGTGGAAGCAGTACGTCGTGACCAAGACGCCGCCGCCGGCGACCGACCTCGCCGACGCGCGTCGCAACGCCTACGCCGCCGAAGGCAAGACGATCCCGGCCACGGATGCCATCGTCGGGCTGCTCGGCCAGCGCGAGCAGCTCAAGGAGCAGATTGGCACGCTTGACCAGCAGGTCGAGGCCGTCGAGCTGCAGATCCGCAACATGCTCGGCGACGCCGAGCACGCGATCGGATTTCTGACGGGGAAACCGATCGTGTCGAGTAAAGTCGTGACCCGTGCGGGCTACACCACGTCGGTGCAGCCCACCAGCGACCGTTCCCTGACGGTGGCCAAGAACTGGAGAGACCTCTGATGCAATCCCGATTCGCAAAAGCAACCAAGTTCGCGAGCAAGCTGCGGCTTGCACTCATCGGCCCGGCTGGAACGGGCAAGACCTTCTCGGCGCTGGCAATCGCCAAGCACCTCGTGCCCGGTGGTCGCGTTGCGGTCATCGACACCGAGCGCGGCAGCGCGTCGAAGTACGCCGACCTGTTCGACTTCGACGTGCTGAATCTCGATCGGCATTCGCCCACCGACTACGTCGCGGCGATCCGTGATGCCGAGCAGGCCGGATACGACGTCGTCGTCATCGACAGCCTGTCGCATGCATGGTCAGGCAAGGGTGGTGCCCTGGAGATGGTCGACCAGGCCGCGAAGAGAGCGCGCACGCCGAACAGCTTCGCCGCGTGGCGCGAAGTGACACCGCTGCATAACGAGATGGTGGACTCCATGGTCAGCTGCAATGCGCACCTGATCGTTACCATGCGCGCGAAGACGGAATGGGTTCAAGAGCAGGACGAGCGCGGCAAGACGCGCATCCGTAAGGTCGGCCTGGCTCCCGTGCAGCGTGACGGGCTGGAGTACGAGTTCGACGTCGTCGGCGACCTGGACCAAGAGCACAGCTTGCTCGTCACGAAGACGCGCTGCAGCTCGTTGGCCGGCGCGCTGGTCAGCCGCCCAGGTGCGGAGTTCGCTACGACGCTGCGTCAGTGGCTGCAGGGCGCTCCTGCCCCTGCGGCCGCGCCGGTCGCGCAGGCGCCCGCCGAGCCGAAGCCCGCGCTGATCACGGCGACGCCGGCGGACCCCGAGGCCGTCGAGGTCGCCAACCTCGCCCGCCGCATCGCCGACCGGTGCAAGGCCGCCGGCGTCAAGCGCGACGAGCTGTTCGCCCTGATGCGTGAGCAGGAGATCACCAAGCAGAGGCTGTCCGAATGCACCCTCGTCGAACTGCAGCAGATCGAGGGCGCGATCGAGGCGCACCTCGCCATGACGACGCCGCCGGCGACGCCTGCGACGCCGCCGATGGACTCGGTCTACCCGCCGAGTTCGCGGTACGCCGGCGACTGACCACCGGCGAGGAGACGGCAGCGCTGCGGCGGCTCATCTGGGACGCGCCGCAGCCGCACCCGTTCGCCCGGCTACTCATGCTCGAGCGGCTGGGCATCCCCGACGCGAAGCGACGCACCCTGCAGCACGAGAGCCTCGACCTGTTCATGACTCACTACACCAAAGCCCTGGACCGCACCGTCTGCCCAAAAGGTCACGACCTGACCGTGCCGGGCCGCCGGCGCGTCTACGAGCACCGAAAGAAAGTCATGGTCAAGTGCAAGGTGTGCGTTGACGAGAACAACGCGCGCCAGAAGGCCAAGCGCCAGTTCAAGAGCAAGCTGCGGGAATGCGCGCACTGCGGCATGGCGTTCCTGGCCTACGCGCGCGCGACGACGTGCTCGCGCAAATGCACCTACGGACTGCGCCGCAAGACCTTCCAGGCGACGCCGAAGCAGAAGCCGATGCGCAGCGGCTCGCAGATGGAACAAGACGAGATGCGCCGCGCTGCGGCGCTGCTGGAGCTGGACAAGGCGCGCGACCGGTGCTCGACGCACTGGGAGCGGGCCGAGGTTGACGCGAAGATCCAGGCCCTGAAGACGGGCCACAACTGACCGAACACGCCGGCGGCGTGGCCGAACGCCGGACGTATCCTAGGCCAATCAACGAAAGGAAACCGACCGATGAGCAAGAACCAGAAGACCGAGTTGTCCGACGTGGAAGTGATGGAAGTGGCGCGCGGCCAGGTGCAGTTCTGCATCCTGGGAACGACGCCGCTGATCATGCACCGCATGGCGCAGAAGGCGATCAACGAGTTGCTGCTGCCGAAGGGTGCGAAGTCGAAGGCCGACAAGGCCGCAACGCTGAAGCACAACCCCGTCGAGGAGTACCGCAACAGCGTTCACCAGACGCAGCAGGGCGACAGCCTGCTCGCCATGCCCAGCACCGCCTTCAAGGCCGGCCTGAGCAACGCCGCGATCGACATCGGCGTCGGAGTCAACAAGTCGCAGATGGGTCGCCTGTCCTACGTCGAGGGCGAGTTCGTGAACATCTTCGGCGCTCCGAAGCTGCACATGTCGATCGTGCGCATGGACAACATGAGCCGCACGCCGGACGTGCGCACGCGCGCGTGCCTTCCCGAGTGGGCCTGCCGGCTCACGGTGTCGTACATCAAGCCCGTCATCAACGCTTCGATCATCACCCGCCTGCTGGCCGGCGCGGGCATGATGCAGGGCATCGGCGACTTCCGCATGCAGAAGGGCAAGGGCAGCTACGGCAGCTTCAAGCTGGTCGACGAGTCGGATGAGGACTGGCAGCGCATCATGCGCACGCAGGGCCGGGCCGTGCAGACCGACGCGCTGAAGAACCCCGAGTGCTACGACGAGGACACCACCCAGCTCCTGGAGTGGTTCCAGAACGAGGTGGGCCGCCGCGAGATGGCGAAGGGCGCCGACAAGAAGACCAAGAAGGAAGCCGAGGGGGTGGTCGCTTGAGCTTGCAAGAGACCATCGGCGGCGAGTTCGAGCGCGTCACCAGCACCAGCGCGGACAGCGATGTCCGCGCGGCGCTGGCCGAGCTGGAGACCCGGGGAAGGCTGACGCCGGAAAGCGTCGTCGAGGCCGCCCGTGACGCCAGCTCGCCGCTGCATTCGCACTTCGACTGGAACGACGAGAGCGCGGCGCACAGCCACCGCATCGAGCAGGCCCGCCGGCTCATCCGGTCCATCCGGGTGGTCATCGTGGAGGACGCGGTGCGGATCGTCGCGCCGAAGTACGTCCGCGACGTGACGGCGGAACCGACCGACCAGGGCTATCGGTCGCTGCCGGCGATCGCGCGCGACCCGGAGACGCAGCGCCCGACGCTGGAATACTACTTCCGGCAGGCGCGCAGCAACCTCGCGCGCGCCGTCAACATCGCCGAGGCTCTGGGCTTCGGCGACGACTGCAAGAACGTGATGGCATCCATCGACAAGCTGCTGCGCCGCATCGAGGCGTAGCGGCTGTCGCGTTGAACATGGTGAGGCTTGGCCAGGCCAGGCCAGGCGCGGCGCGGCGGGGCTTGGCGGGGCTGTTGCGGCTTGGCGCGGCCAGGCGGGGCGCGGCGGGGCGTGGCTGTTACGGCTAGGCTTGGACGGGCACGGCGTGGCAGGGCGGGGCTGTTGCGGCGCGGCGGGGCATGGCGAGGCGAGGCAAGGCACGGCTGTTGAGGCTCGGTGAGGCTTGGCGCGGCCGGGCGCGGCCTGGCAGGGCGCGGCATGGCGAGTAGTGGCTGTTGTTGAACGTGGTGAGGCGTGGCGCGGCGCGGCGCGGCACGGCAGGGCGTGGCAGGGCACGGCGGGGCTGTTACGGCGTGGCATGGCCTGGCGTGGCGAGGCGCGGCGTGGCATGGCTGTTGCGGCTCGGCGGGGCTTGGCAAGGCTAGGCACGGCGCGGCAGGGCATGGCTGTTGAGGCGTGGAGCGGCAAGGAGGGGCTGGGTTTGGCCTGGACCGGCGGGGCGTGGCTGTTGTTGAACATGGCGAGGCGCGGCGCGGCGAGGCGGGGCCTGGCACGGCTGGGCAGGGCAAGGCTCGGCTGTCGTTACGCGGCGTTCCGGTGTCCGATAGGGACCGGGACGCCGCTACTTTCCCGCACACGGACCCTACCTTTCCGCGCTTACCGCGCTTAATGCGCATACCCATGCGAACTCTCCTCCTAGCCTTCCTCGCCTCCTCCCTCCCCGCGCAGGTCGTCACCCTGCACAACCCCACCCCGTGGCCGCTGCTCGGCTGGCTGCCGGCGCAGACCACATTGGTCACGCCGTCGCTCACCGGCTTCGACCCGCTCACGATCGCCAGCTACTACGCCGGCACGCAGCAGGAGCCGGGCAACGCAACGGTCTGGGTGCGGACCTTCATCCCGGCCGGCGGCACCGAGGTCGTCGACATCGGCGCATGCGTCCCGTCGATCCAGCCCGTGGGCGCGTTGCCCGACTGGACGGCCGAGTACGGCGGCTGGTTCGAGGTCGACGGCACAGTGCTCAACTACCAGGTCGTCGAGCGCGACGGCCCGTGGTGGCTGATGCGCGGCCTGCGCACGATCCACCCCAACGTCGCCATGGTTTGCAGCATCCGTTGGGACCGGTCGCAGGACTACATGGCGCAGATCGAGACCAGCGTGGTCTACATCGCCGCCTCGCAGTCGCAGCCGCTGCTCGTCCTGCCCAACGCGGTCAAGGCGACCTGGGGCACGGCCGAGCTTTGGAACGGCGTCGACGCGACCGCCGACACCGATCCATTCGTTCCCGCCGGCCTGCAACTGCGCCACCTTGAGCCGGTGCAGCTCCAGACCACGGCCGTCTGGATGAACAAGGCCTCGACGTTGGGGCAGAACACTGCGCGCGCGCTACACTCGCGCGCACCGTGGACAGTCGCCGTGCCGTAAGACCCAGCGGACCGCAGCCGCAGCCGACGGCAGAACAGCTCGCCGCCTACGCATCGTACGAGCGGCATCTCGGGTGGCACGTCGCCCGGTTCGGCGTCTGGCGGGCACGGCGGGCCGGCATCGAGCGCGACGACCTCCTGCAGGCCGCCCGAATGGGGCTCTGGCGTGCCTGCTTGACGTTCGACCCGTCCCTCGGCTGCGTCCTGGCCACGCACGCCACCAAGCATATCTACTGGCACCTGCACGACGCGATCGAGCGCGCCCGCTTCGGAAAGACCCGCAAGGGGCGACCGCTCCACGACCACGCGGCGAACAAGTACCTAGCGCACGACCCGCCGGCACCCGAGACTCCCGACGATGACGACGACGAGCCCGATAGCTGACGCACTGCGCGCGGCCTTCCCCGAGTACACCATCGACGAGGCCGACCTGCCGGCGACCATCGCCAAGCTCGGCAAGGAGCTGGCCGAGTTCGCGCGCGTGAACACGCAGCTCTCCCAGATCGTGGCCATCGTCTTCGGCGGCCTCGCGCGCATCGACGCCGAGCTGCGCGCCGGCCTGCCGCCCGAGGCGATCCAGGCCAAGGAGCCGACCGAGACTGACGGCGCCTGACCATCCGATACGCCTTGCGTGCCCGATGGTCACTACCGGCCCGGAGCCGGCAACTTCCGGCAGAACAACCAATGCCGCAACGGGCACGACGTGGCGCAGCCGTCGGCCCTCGTCGAGCACAAGGGCAACATGGTCTGCCGGCAGTGCCTGCGCGACGCGCGCCGGCGCTACGCCGACCGCAGGAAGTCTCGATCACCGTACTTCGACGAGTGCCAGCGGTGCGGCAAGACCAAGCACGGCGACGCCCGCGCCTACTGCGGCCCGTGCCGTCACGTCACGCGCGGCGAGCGTGCCAGGACGCCAGCGCAGATCGACGCCGCGCTCATCGAGGCCATCGTCCTGGAGACTGCGCCGGCGTGGGTCCGCAACGACCCAGCCGAGCATGCAGCGTGGATAGCGCACTTCCTTCGGTCGCGTAGGGCTTGACCTCGCGCTAGCATGCCGACCACAGTTCCATGACGGTGCAGACGACGTGCAGACATTGCGGGTGCCTGATGGCCACAACGTGCGCCTGCACGGTGGACGAGTGACGGACCCCGAGGCAAAGGGAGGGGGTTCCGAGAAGCTGCCCAAGCCCAGGGCCGCGGCGCGCATGATTGCCAGCCTGGCCAAGCAGAAGGCCTGGACGGACAGCCTCACCGACGAGCAGCGCGAGCAGATCAGCCGGAAGCTCATCGACAGCCTGCCGGCGTGCGAGTCGCCGCGCGAGATCGCCAGCGTGGTCAAGGCCATCGCCAGCCTGGAGAAGAACGACCTGGACCGCACGCGCCTGCTGATGGAGGCCGAGGCGATCGAGGACGGCACCATGGACGACGCCACGCGCCTGCGCGCCGACCTCGACGCCATCGACCGCTTGGAGGGACGCAGTGCTGACTGACCGTTGGACTCCGCTGGACGCGCATGTCGAGCAGCTGCGGCTGATCCGCTCACCGGCGCGCTTCCGTGTCGTCGCCGCCGGACGCCGCAGCGGCAAGACCGAGCGCGGCAAGCGGCACCTCGTCCGCTGTGCCCTCGCCGGCATCAGCGGCGTAGCGCGCCCGACCTTCGTCGCCGCCGCGCCGACCCGCGACCAGGCCAAACGCATCTTCTGGAACGACCTCAAGGCACTGTCGCCGCGCGAGTGGGTCGCCGGCGTGTCCGAGTCCGAGTTGACCATCCGCTACAAGGTCGGCAGCCAGCTCATGGTCGTCGGCCTCGACCGCCCGCAGCGCATCGAAGGCGTACCGCTCGACGGCATCGTGGTCGACGAAATCGCCGAGGTGAAGCGCGAGAGCTGGGAGCAGAGCATCCGGCCGGCGCTGTCGACGAAAGGGCGCCCGCCTGGCTGGGCATGGTTCACTGGCCGCCCCAAGGGACGAGGCTTGTTCTATGACCTCTACTCGCTGTCGGGCACGCGCGCCGGCTGGGAGTCGTTCACCTGGACCAGCGCGACGGTCGTTGATCCTGACGAGATCGAGCAGGCGCGCGCCGACCTCGACCCGCTGACGTTCGCGCAGGAGTACGAAGCGCAGTGGGTGTCCTTCGAGGGCTTGGCCTACTACCCGTGGTCGCCGAAGGACCACCTGCGCAAGCTGGCCGTTGACCAGGCCAAGCCGCTCATCATCGCCCTCGACTTCAACGTCGATCCGGGCACGGCGGTGGTGATGCAGGAGCAGTACCTCGACGGCGAGACGCGCACGTGCGTCGTCGGCGAGGTGCACATCCCGCGCAACTCGAACACGCCCGCCGTCTGCAGGAAGCTCGTCGCCGACTACGGCAAGCATCCAGCCGACGTGTACCTCTACGGCGACCCCGCCGGCGGCGCGCGGCACACCAGCCAGACCGAGGGAACCGACTGGGAGCTGGCGCGGCAGGTGCTGGTCCCGGCCTTCGGCGAGCGCCTGCGCTGGCGCGTGGCCAAGAAGCCGCCCTACGTGCGCGACCGCCTTAACGCCGTCAACTCCCGACTGCGTTCCTCGTCCGGCGTCGTGCGCCTGCTGGTGGACCCGGCGCGGGCGCCCAACGTCGTGAAGGACTTCGAAGGCGTGACGCTGCTGAAGGGCGGCTCGGGCGAGATCGACAAGAAGGGCAGCGAGGGGAAGGGCCTTACGCACCTCACCGACGCGATCGGCTACTACATCTCGGAGGCGCACAGCATCGCGGCGCGCGTCTCCAGCTTCGACGAGTGACGACATGGCCAACGACGTAGGGACGTGGAGCGGCGTGCGCCGCGAGATGGAAGACTCCTGGGAGCTGGTTCGCGTGCTGCGCAGCGGCACCCGCGCAATGCGCGCCGCCGGCGGCAAGTTCACCCCGGCCACGAAGAAGGAGGCCAAGACGCGCGACCGCTACTCGGCGCGTCTGGCGCGCACGGTGCTGTTCCCCATCTACGACCGCACGGTGCGCAAGCTGGCGTCGTTGCCGTTCATGAAGCCGCCGACCATCAGCGGCGAGCTGCCGGAGCCTCTGGACCGCCTGCTGTCCAACGCCGACCGGCAGGGCACGTCGCTGTCGTCGTTCGCCCAGATGATCTACGAGGACTCCATCGACCGAGGCCTCGGCCTGTTCCTCGTCGACAACGTGCCGACGGCAGGCCTCACGCTGCCCGAGGCCGACGCCATGGACGCGCGCCCGTACTTCCGCCGCGTGCACCCGGACAACCTCGTCGGCTGCCGCACGCGCATGCGGAACGGCGTCGAGGAGGTCGTCGAGCTGCGCATCCGCAACTGGTACTACGAGGCCTCGCCCGTCGGCGGCGGCGACGTGCTGGCCGACATGGTGGAGCGGTGGACGCCTGAGCGCGTGGAGCGCTGGTATCGCAGCGGCAGCGAGCACGACCCCGACCGCGAGCAGAACGCCGCGCGCGAGTACCTGAGCGGCTACCGCCTCGGCGAGACGATCGCGCACGGGTTTGGCCGCGTGCCGGT
>Ga0208231_1000369_pt1 | contig 12632 bp, 15 predicted proteins | sample LakMenEpi15Jun12_FD_150702 | JGI IMG/M metagenome (GOLD analysis project Ga0208231, IMG submission 150702) | Freshwater microbial communities from Lake Mendota, WI - 15JUN2012 deep hole epilimnion (SPAdes) | ecosystem: Environmental > Aquatic > Freshwater > Lentic | place: Lake Mendota, Madison...
AGCCTTTAGGTAATGGGCGCTACTAAAGTTCATTAGGTTACCAACCTCAAAGCCTGTCAGGATACGCCCTAGAACACCCCCAGAAGCCTCTGTAACGTGAGTTATGCCCAGTCTGTGGGTGTGACCACATACCACACTCTTTCCGTGCTTCCTAGACAATCCTAGGGCTGTTAAGCCTGGTGTGGCATTTGTGCTGCCTTCGTCACCGTGAAGCGCTACCCAGCCAGGTGCTAACTCAAACGGCTTGCGGTGATATTTAATGCCTAACTCCTTAAATCGTAAGAAGTTTGGTAGCTCTAACTCAGGCACACCTAATAAGCCGGGCGCTCTTAATGCAATAGTGTTAAATAAACGATCTGTATGGTTTGATCTAATTACGTCAGTTACTTTTAGAGCTTCAAGTATGCGTACGGTTTCGTCACGATCTTTAGCTAACGTGCCAGCATAAGCCCCAGCCGTGCCAGCAGTCCAACGGCTAATAGTAGGCATATCTATTTCGTCACCAATAGTGACTACTTGGTCAGGTTTGTAACGCTTTACAAAGTCAATCAGATTAGCAACTGCCCTTTTATCGTGATAAGGGATTTGCAGATCGGATACGATCAGTATGCGCTTCATCTATCCTCTAGTAAAGCCTCTAATATCGCTAGTCGCTTATCTATGCTGTTAACCTTGTCGCTGATACTAGATCCGCTGTTGGGTAATACCTGGGCTTCTATTTTTGCCAATTTTCTAACTATGCTAGTAAGTATTGCCATTAAAGATAATATTAGCGTAATAAACGACAAAGCAACGTTAGCGTCAATAAACATTATGGCTTCTTTTGTGGTGCTATTAGTCCAGTTAGCGCAGCTGCAATAGATCCTAAAATAGCCTGAGCAGTCAGTTCATAATTGGCAGCAGTCCAGGCAGCAAGAAAGGCACCTAAAGCTAAGCCTATTTGCTTGCCTTCTTTACTCGTCAATTTCGTCATCATCACTACCTTCATCTCCTAGATTTTCTATTGCGTAATTTACTAAACCCTGTGTGCGCCATATTGGCTGCTCATCACTACTTAACATATCTACGAAGTAATCGCCAGTTTCAGTAAAGTACTCAACGACTAGAACGTAGTTAGTAGCAACCGCAGGTACATCACACGCTAGGGCTGCTATTTGTGCTAGTAGCCTTTGTATTTGCAGGCTTGGGCTTTCCTGGGCTTTTGGCATTGGCTACCTTCTTTGCAGTTGCTTTCTTGGCTACTTGCTTATCCTCGTTTGTCAGCAGTATTAAATCAGTTGGATCTAAGTGATCGTCGTATCTAAACGGCGATTCGCGTAGCTCAAAGTGCAAGTGATTTCCGGTGCTGTTGCCAGTCGTGCCTACTTTGCCCAACATAGCGCCCTCGGCTAGATCCTGACCTTTAATAACCGTGGTCTTAGATAAGTGAGCATAGATAGCCCTAAGGCCGTTCTTAAACTCCACAATAACGGCTGTGCCGTAAGACTCGCCCCAGCTAGGGTAATTGCTTACCTCTACTACTTTGCAAGGTCTAACCGATACTACGGGCGTTCCGCCAGGCGCTTTGATGTCTATGCCTGTGTGGTAACCAGCTTTGTACCGATCGTTCTTAACGCCAAAGTGATTGCTAATTGTGTAACCCTGTACTGGAAACATTAAATACCGTCCGTGCTAGGAGCTTGTATCCATTGACAAGTATTCTCGTCAAAACCTAAATGCTCTGCTGGCTCAGGTGCAATAAACGCGTCTAAATCAGAATTGTATTTGTAACCAATACCTGCATAGTTTTTGCGGTAATTGTTATTGTATGAAGTACGCTTACAAACTTGACCTCTAAGACTTCCATACCAAGTTTCAGGATCTAAACCTTCTATTAACTCGGTTTCATCTATGCCAGTAATTACATCTGTGACAATATTGTTATTATCTAAAAACGCGTAATGTGCCATTATGACCAACTAACTGTGCCAGTACCAGCTGTAAACTCATAAACCAATTTGCCACCTGTATTTGTTTCTGTGTAAGTTAAACCAGCGCCAACTGACAATGGTTTGAAAGTATTATCATAACGAATAATTACAATACCTGATGATCCGTTTCCACCGTTACCACCTGTGCCGCCTGAATCTCGTGATCCACCGCCACCACCGCCACGATTTGCTGTGCCATTTCCACCATTTGCGTTGCCTGTTGCGCCGTTACCTGAAACGTTTGTTGTGCCATTTCCAGCGGTGTTTCCACCGCCACCAGCGCCAGCAGCATAAGTAACTGCGCTGCCTGAATAAGAATTAGATGTGCCTGATCCGCCATTAGCACCAACTGTCGTAACAGTTATGCTTGCGCCGTTGCTAGTATGTCCGCCACCGCCTGAACCAGCCTCAGAAAAACTAACTCCACCGTTTCCAGCGTCTTTGCCTTCCGTACCTGTACCTGAGCCACCTAAACCGTTAGTCGATCCGTTAGAACTGCAACCGCCACCAGATCCCCCATTGGCACCGTTAATATTGCTAAAACTTCCAGCGCCACCGCCACCAGTTGAAGTTATGCTGCTAAAAACTGAGTTACTACCGTTACTGCCTTTGTTGGCTCGATTAGTTGAACCTGCACCACCCGCACCAATTGTGACTGTGTAATTAACTCCTGTGCTAACTGCTAAAGCTGTTGCAGTCTTAAAACCGCCAGCTCCGCCACCGCCACCAAGGCGACCACCGCCACCTGCCCCTGCGACTACTAAATAATCTACTGCACTAGGTGCTATTAAAGGTGCTGCTTGGTTGTTAATACCAATAAATCTAAGCACTTAAATCTCCTACTAACCACCAAGTATCAGTAGCAAACTTAATTAGGGAAGCTGCTGATCCCTGACCTGTTAATTTCTTGTTGCTTAACTTGCTGTTAATTGTTACACCTGCACCACCGACAGTTACCTGTCCAGCGCCAGTTTGAATAATATCTATGCGTGTGCCAGTAGGAAAGGCAGTTGTAGCGTTTGTTGGAATAGTTAAAGTAATTGCACTAGCGTTTGTAAGAGATACTAACTTGCCCCGATCAGCACTTACTAAAGTGTAAGTCGTGCCAGTTTGGTTATTTAATTCTACTTGAGTTTCCACCTCAAATACTGACGCGTCTACCGCGTCACCAAAGATTTCAAAGTCAGCTGGTAGATCCGTAACCAAGTCGGTAGGATCAGGCATTACCCAGCTGTAATTAGGTGTTGTTGCCATTATTGCTCCTTATGCTACGACTCGGGCGTTTACCCAGTCTAGTGTACCTGAAACCGTATTCCAAGCCTCTAAAGGCGAAACCTGATTCCAATTCTGTGCTACTACGCTAAGCGCGTATTCTGTCAGATAAAGCGTTAAAAACACTTCATTTTGATTTATTTTCCAATTTATGCCTTCGACAAAGCCATTAAAATTACCGTTGTAAATAGTGTCAGGCGGATTTATTGATAATGGCATACCGTTGTAAACCAGGATTAAATCGTCGCGCAACAGATCAGTCATATTAGATAGCTGTAATGGGATTGTGATACTGCTTAAAGATCGTCTAGGGGTATCTCGAGTAATCAAATAATAATCAACAATAGTTTCAGCGTCGTAATCGTGTTCTAAAATTGTGCTTATGCTTACTGCTAACTGACCATATTCGCTAATTGAATATGCTGACGTTCCGGTTTCTGTTTGGCCGTTTTTGTAACTTACTGTTACATCATTGGCTAAATCAGATAAACGTTCAATGCTTGATAAGTTACTCGCTAGTATTACGTCACTTGGAATAGTTGTGTATCCATTATTAACTACTTCGTTAATTCTAAAATTTACGTCATCATAATTGAGCCTGCCGTCACGCCCTTCATACAATACGCCTCTAGCGCTATTAGCTGCAAAACCAGTTAAAGTCAAAGCGTTTGCTGCACCGCTTGAATATGCAACTAACTCATAAGCTCCAGGAACGTCAATATCACCCAAATAAGGATTGTAAGTCGCCCAAGTCAATGAAGGATCTACTGTTGCCCAGGTAACGCCTGCCGGAGTATCTTGCCAACGCTCAGCTGTTGATTCTTGAATAATGTTAAAAATACGCGTGCCGTCAAACTCTTTAGCAAAACCTGTACTACCAACTAAACGTCTATTAAGCCTGGCTAATGATCCAACACCTGTAATAGTTGTAGTAGTTGCAAAACCAACTGAACCGTAAGATTGAACAAAACGGTTAACATCAGATACAAATCCAGCAAAGATAATAGTTGGCGATCCAGTCGTGTCGTCTATTTCTACTTGTACCGAGTGATCTAATTCAATTACGGGACTGTCATTATCAAACGTAATTAAATTGATTGTGCAATATCCCGCGCGTGGTTGTTCATCTACGCTAGTGCGTCCAGTAATAATGCTAACGCCATTAAGCGTGTCGCCTGTGTAAGCAACACCGTCAATTAAGACTATTGGGTTAGGTGTGTAAGCTGGCATTATTGGGCAATAAACTCTGATACTAATGGTAGGGTGCCGTTACGTGCCCCTTCGGTTTTTAATAAATCTGCTATTGCTCTAGCTGCTCCTGCTGGATCTATTAAATTGCCTGTTACGTTTACGTTTACTATTGAAGGTTGTGGGCGTGTTGATACGGGTATGCCAGTCCTAATAGACTCGCCAACGTTAAAACCTTTTCCAAACTTAAAAAATGGATCGCCAAACTTTTCGTTAACACCTTCGATAATTCCACCAAATTGACTAATTAACTGCAAGTCGGATTTAAGTTGTTCCAATGTTTCTCCACTTAAACCTCTAATACTTGGTGTTTTTGTAGTGCCACCAGTACCTACGCTAGTTCCGCCACCTGGAATACTAATGTTCCCACCACCAATAAAACTTGCGTCGGGTTTAATGCTGTTAATATTTCTTAGTTCTCTGTATTGGTTTGCTAATCCGTTATTAACATTATTTAAGGCTCTGTATTGATTTTCTAAACTTTCAGTAGCAGCTTTGTTATCATTAGTAAACACTCTAAAGGCTGCTCCCAAATCTCCGCGTACAATTAATACAAGAGCTTGCATAGCCTTAACTATTAAGTTTATTAATTCTAATACTGCTCTAAAAAATACAATGGGAGCATTTAATGTAGCTAAGCTAATCTCTTTAAAAACATTCTTTAACAAAACTGCAATTTCATTTTGTTTTCTAGTTGCGTCAGAAGCAAAACCTAGTCTAATTGTAAGTTCCTCAAAACTTTTTTTAAGAGCATTTACATTTTTAATAGAATAATTTGTAATTTCTACGCTAGTATCTTTAAGACTTTGTATGAAGTCTTTTACTCTAGGTACTAATTCAGTTCGTATGATTGGTACTAAACTCTCGTTAAAAAATCTAAATAGATCGACTGCTACTGGTAATAATTGCTCGCCAATTTCTATCTTTGTGTTTTCTAACTCAGCAGTAAGTATTCTTTGCTGGTTTGCAAGTCCGTCTGATGTTCTAGCAAAGTCACCCTGGGCAGCGCTTGTCTGTTCGTAAATAACTTTTTGAGCTGCTAATACTTTTTGTTGTGGAGTCAAAGCATTTTTAGTAGTGCTGATTAAACCAAGTTCTAATGCTGCGTTACGCAAGGTTGCGTCGTCTAGCAATACACCAAACTGACGAAGTGGCTCGGCTTCTCCACGCAAGGCAGATCCAATAGCGTTAATGGCTTGCTCAGGAGTTGTGTTATTAAAGGAAGCAAGATCAGACGCTAAACCGACAAAGTCAGTAGAGAAGGTTACTAATTCCTCACCTGCTAAACCAGCAGCTCTACCAAAGGTTGCAAAGGTAGCTGACGCGTCTAAAGCTTGTTGCTTACTTTGACCAAATTGTGCAGCAGCGGTGTCTGCAAACTTTTGTACTGCGACACTACCTTGGCCAAAGAGTACGTTTGTTTTGGCCAAGGTTTCGCTGAAGTCACTAGCAGCTCTAGTTGCGTCTATGCCTAACTTAACTGCAAAGGCAGCAGCGGCAATACCGGCAGCAGCAGCGGCAGCACCGACCTTCTTAAAAGTATCACCAATGCGATTGCCTGAGTTACCAGTTTCGTTTTCGGCTTTTTTTAAGCCTTTAACTAAATCATCTGTATCAGCAAGGATAGATAGTTTAAGAGTACGATTGCCTGCCATTAGAACCTATCCAATATTTTTTCAAAGCCTTTTTCCCATTTTTCAATAAGTTCAGGCTGCTCTTGTCTTAGTGTTGGATAAATAAAATATCCAGCATTACCACGACCTTTATTTGGTGATCGTCCAGGGAATTGTTTGTATCGCCTAGACCCAAACTCTAAGCCATAAAGAATATCTTGAGTGTTACCACCACCGCTTAATTTTTGACTAGCAAAGCCATACTTAAACTCACCGATCTTACTTGATTTAGCAATACGAACACCGTCAGCGACTTTAATAGATCCGTTAGGGTATTTGCTGTTACGTCTTGCAGCAGCTTTAATTTGATCAGCAGCATATTGAGCAAGTTCACCCGATAATTTTTTAGATTGATCTACTGCTTCGTCGTCCATAGCCTTAAAAGATTTAAGGATTTGGCGTAGGTCGGCTTTGTTGTATTCAACTTTGACGTCAGCCATTACGCTCCTTTAATATCTCTAGTGCTGTTAAAATATCCTCTGCATTATCCCAATACTGCATTGGTATTTGTGTTGCGATAGCAAGTTCAACTATTAGTCGTCCGAGGCTACCGCTTGGGTGGGGTTTAGTTTTGTATCCTCTATTTCAATATCTGCAACCGTGGCACACCAATTGTCTAGGCTTAGCGCTGCCTTGTTTGGATTCTCTCGCTTCATAGCGTGATAAGCCAAAAACATAAGATCGCTAATACCTAGTGAAGGATCTTTACTAATCTTTTGACCAGTTTCTAATTCCCACTTGCGCCACTCAGGGGGTGCAGCTACATAAGTAGCCACATCACCTGAGTTTGTAGTTATTTTAATATTTAATTTCATTGTGTTCTCCCGATTGTTTTTGTTTAGCTAAAGGTTTCTGTTACTGCGCCTTTAGATACCTTAAAGGTAAAGGATACTGTCTGCGCGTCGGTTCCAGCGCCACCTGCACTTGGAAACTCTGGTAGGCAGTCAAACGCAAAAACTGCGCCTGTTGCTGCTGTCATAGTTACGGTAAAGGTATTGTCGGGTGATTCTGCTGCTGTCCAAAGTGCTTCACATACTGAGCTTGTCTTGCCCCAGTCTGCCAAAATCTCTAATGCAAACTCAGCTTCGACGTTTGTGGTTTTGTAGGCTTCGCCGTCAAGAGTTTGGTATGTCTGACGATCGTTTGTTTTTGTTAAAACGGCGGATGTAGCTTGTGCGTCAATATCGGTTCCCAAAGATCCCGAGAAAGATAAAGATACGTCCCTGCCTGTGATTACTGTTGTTGCCATATTTGTTCCTAGTTTGTGTAGTAGGTTGATACATTAAAGTCAGCAACGAGTAAGTCACTCGCACCGACTTGCGTAATTGAAGGGCGATCAACTGCCCCAACTACATAATTAGCAGGCAGAGCTGCTAAGACCGATAGTAGCAGCGTTTCTAGGTTGTCTAGGGCTGCTTCGTTGCTGTAATAAGCGACTGCAACGGTAATAGTAAAATTAAGTTTGCACCTAATAACAGATTTGCTTATTGTTTCAAACTCAATGTACGGGCTGTCCGGCACAATAACGATAGCCGGTGGAATAACAGACTCAGGTACAGAATTGTAAACGTTAGCGGCAATACCGCTTAAAGCTGTTTCTAGTGCAGTACGAGTGGCACTTATTGGCATAGCGACTCGACATCAATGAACGGCGCAAGTAGAGCCTGGACACGATTGACGAGGCTTCTGCCCATACGGTACGGAGTTGGTGCAAAGTCCACGCCCTCTATCTGCCCACCTGCTGCGGTGCGTGATTGGAATACTTCAACGCTTACAACATAAACTGCCGACTCAATAGCGTCGTTGCCTACATAAGTAGAAGCTCCCGATAGGGTGGCTAGACCACTTGGAATTACGTTTGCTTCGTTAATATCGGCATTTGTAATTGCAGCAGCAAACGAATACTCGCCTAAGTTATCATCATCTAAGATTGTGCGAGTGCCATTGTAAGGTGAGCCACAACCTGTAATAACTACCGATTGACCAGCACTAAATAGGTTTTCGCCAACGGTAGTAAAGATTGCTTTGTTATCTAAAAGTTTAGTGCTCCCGATTGGGGAAGCATATTTTTCTAGCATAGGCAGAATTACTGCCTCTGCTGTATCAATTATTTGATCTAAATATGCGTCATTGTAAAGTGATGAGGATACGCCAAGAACAGATCGCAGCTGTGTGGCTGTGATTATTGAAGGCATATCTACTCCTTTAATGAGAGGTGAGCGCTCGGGAGAACACGCCCACCCCTCGATCTAGTTTGTTATCAGGACTTGTTAAACCAGTTAGCGCCAGCAGCGATCTTGGTTGCAAGTGCTCCATAGCCATAGTAGCTAACTTCAATTTGTCCGTTTAGCGCTACGTTTGTTTGTAGACGTACGCGTGGTGACTCGTACCAGGTGTAAGCGTCAGGGTTTACTACGACCATTGAATAGTCGCCTAGACCTGTGCCACCTGTTCCACCAAAGTTGCGATCAACATAAAGATCAAGACCTAATACGTTTCCGCGAATACTTGTTGGTGCTACCGCGCCACCAGCGTTTTGTGGCTGTGAAGCTGTGTAAATTGGACGTCCGCTGTCATTGTAGCTCATAATTCTAGCCCATTGTTGAGGACTTACTACTAGGTTGCGTGCAAAACCAAGTGAAGCGCCATAAACTGCTGCTGCTGCGCTGGACACGAAAGTTAAGAGTCCGTCTTTATCCTCAGTTGTAGCAGTTGCGTTAAGGGTGCCATTGTTAGCAATTTCGTCACCAACAAAATCATCTGTGGCTTTTGCATAAGCAAACTCCATCTGACGTACTAGCTCAGTAAAGAATACTGGGTTTGAACGATCTAGTAATTCTACTGAGAAAGTTTGTCCACCTGCATACTTGTTTACGCTTACTGATAGGAAAGATGTTTCCATACCTGTTTCGGTAATTGGCTGTGCTTCGTTTACATCAGCAACGGTTGGTACTACTGTGATCTTTGGAATCTCAAAGGTCATACCTGCGTCAGGTAGTGCGCCGCGAGAGATTGCTTCAATCATTGGACGATCAGCGTTTGATAGAGGGTTAATTACCTCTGTTAGCTGACGTGTTGGAATTAAACCAGCGTTATTGCTAGTAGTGTCATCGGCAAACGCTACAAATTGGCGTGAATCCTCGTTGCCCAACTTTGCGCGTACTGAGTGTTCCAAGTATGTAGCTTTGTCCACGATTGGAGAACGTGGTCGTGCGTAAGTCAAAGGCTGAGCAACTGGAGCTGCTGCCTTTACTTCTGCTGCCTCGACCGATACCTCAGTATCAGCGGCAACTTCTGGAGTATCGATCATTTCTGACCCTTCCTTGTTTTCTGTGTTTGGATCATCTGAGGCAGCAACCTCAGAAACTCGTGCGCTGTCAATAGCAGGGCTTTCGACTAGCGATACTTCATCTAGTGTGCTGGCAGTTATTACCATTACACCGTCTTTAATTTCGTACTCATCGACCATAATGCCAACGCTAAAGCCATCGCGTAATCCTTCGGCAGCTTCTACTAATGCGTCAGACCCAGCGCTAGTCTTACCGATCTTAAATACGGCTTCAATGCCTTCCTCGGTTTCGTCATAACTAAGAACTTTACCTATTGGCTTTGTACGATCGTGTTCTAAAAATAATTTAACAGACTTTAAGGCAATAGAGTTCTTTGCAAACTTTGTTAAACCTGCTGACGTTCTGCCTTGCTCGTTCCAAGTAACAATAGTGCCTGATATTGTGCGTGAGTCACTATCGGCAGCTGTAACTGCTACTGGCATTGTTAATTTCATAATACTAAGTCCTCTGCTCTGCGTATTTCATCTACTGATAAGACACCTATGCGGTTAAGTACCTCATAGACTTGGGCGCGCTCTAGTGGGTTACCACGCAAGAAGTCATCAAGCGCATATCTGACTGTCTGCGTCTGTGGCGTAAAGTCAGATTGATCTAAACGTTGTTCTATCTGTGTAAGTATTGGTCGAAGGCTAAAATCAACTAAAGCCCTACGCTCTGACGTTACGTTTGAGTAAGTCATTGAGTTAGTGTCAGCTGAAACGTACCAAGCAGGTATGTTCATAAGCCTAGCGATCTCGGTAGCAAGGTATTGACGTGCTTCTGTTAATTGAAGCGATTTAGGATCGAAGCCGACTGAAGTCATCTCAATATCAGCATTAAGAAACGCTGTTCCGCGAGTTTGACGTGATTGTTTCCAAGCTTCTAGCAATTTGCTAATACGCTCAGCTGGTAAATTAGCCCCAGTTGATTTGAGCGCAATAGTAGGTGTTGGCTCTAGTGCAAAGTTGTATGCAGCCTTCTCTAATTCTAGGGCTGTCTTAATTGTGCGACCACCTCGGGTCAAGATACCCTCGTCACCACTAAAGACGACTAACGATCCCACACCCTGAGTAGGTAACTTGCCAACTAAATCTAAATCGTATGCAACGATCTCTGTACCTTGTGCATTTAATTCAGGTACTACTCTGATTGGATCTATGCGAGTCCAGGCTTTAATACGGTTTGGGTATTCCTCGTAAACTTCTAACACTTGTCCATAAGCGACGCCGTAAAAGATTAAATCCTCGACTAATAGTCGGTAGATTGTTTGTCCGGGCACTCTAGGATCAGGCTGGTTAATAACTTTAGGTGGCATTAACACAGAACCGTCAATGCGTGATCGCACTTCAAGCGGAATAGAGCTAATAGTTCCAGCGATTATGTTCTTGGCTCTTGCAACTGCTGGCACTTGTACTGCAAGGTCACGACTAATAGTCGGAGCTAGTCCGTAATTAAATACTGCCTGCTGTATTAGATTTGCAGGCGCGAGAGCTGCCACTAAATCGGCAGTTGATTGACTGTCAATATGTGACATAGTTTGTGTTGCCTTTAAGGCGTCAAAAAATCCCATTGTAAGAGATTGTAACATACTGAAAGCGGTTACACCACAACGATATCTATGTCTGAGTATTGGCGTGTTGCAACTGACACGACCATAGCTGTAGCTACGGCAGCTGTGACGTTTTCGTTACTTGCTCGCCTGCCAATTATCCAGCCACCGTCTGCAAAGTTAATCCTGGCACAAGACGCAATATGACGATTAAGCACTTGCTGGTCACCGTGTCGTAATCTGCTTGCTTCCATAGCGTTTAGTAACTGATCGCACGCTAGAGCAAAGTCGCGCCCGTCAATAGCTTTAGCCAATATGCCACCTGCGTTAAGACGACTAGCAACGGCACTACCTGTGTTCTTACTAAACTGTATTTCGGTTACGTCGTAAGCCTTGCACCAATCAGCAACCCCATTAGCCATTTCAAGATCGTCAATACTTGTTTCAGATCGCCACTCTTGGACTAAGCCGACTGCTATTTTGCCGTCGTCTAATACCTGACCTGCTACAAGCGCTGCGTGATTTCGTCTAGGCGTAATGTCAAAGGCAAAGTATGTAGGTTTGCCAGGCTCTAGCGATAGTTCAAGATCAGCGCAATTAGTCCAAGCAGCAGGCGACCAAGGGGACTGCAAAGTTTCAACAAACTGGCATAAACACTCAGTACGCACAACCGCTTCGGGTTCGTTCTTTGTAGCCATTAAGTTATCTAAGTGAATTGTGCGACCCAAGGCAGGATTAGCAGCTTGCCAAGCGCTCATATCGTCAAGACTGCAACCCATAGGGGCAGACCACTCTAGCCATAATAAAGAATCTTTAGCGCCAGCCATAGTTGCCATACCACGCTCACGTAATTGGTTTAGCACTATCGAAGTTGAGTCTCCAGCGTTACTAAAACCCATAAGCATAGGATTAGTAGCAGCTAGTTGTGTCTTAGTAATTGCTGACCAAGCGGCATAGTCCTTATGTTCGCGTAATTCGTCTAGGTAGATCGTTTCAGCCCCAGCGTAACCTCGACCAGCTGAGTTATTCGCTACGACCTTAAACCTAGCGCCCGATAACATCTGTATCTCTTCTTGCCCATTAGCCCGGCGTAGCTTCTTTACCTGTTTAGCCAAGTGATCGTAATTCTCAAAGAGTTCTACTACCTGGTTAAAGTGTTCTAGTGATACTGCTAATTTATGAGCTGAGAGTATCTGCAACTTCTCGCCCCACTCGGTCAAACCAAGCGCTATTCGTAATCTCATTAGGTGCGATTTGCCGTTTTGCCTAGATACTAAAGCAACTACCTGGCTATTAGCCCACCTGCCGTCAGGCTTAATACGATGTGCCTCAATTGCCACTAATTCCTGCCAAGGCATTAACGGCATATCCAAACTATTAGCAAAGTCGATCAATTCTTGACCCTTTGTAGGTAGATCATCTGTAAAGGGTGTGTGCAGTCTTGGTTTTGTTTGTCCTAATAGCAGTTCGCTCGTACTACTAGGCACCGTCAGGCTTAGATCAACTTCTTTAGGCATTGAACGGATCTTAGTCGGGTTGCTTAAACGGCGAAGGGACGCGCTCAGTTTGATTTGGGGGTAAAAAGGAAAGA
>Ga0208231_1000374_pt1 | contig 12554 bp, 22 predicted proteins | sample LakMenEpi15Jun12_FD_150702 | JGI IMG/M metagenome (GOLD analysis project Ga0208231, IMG submission 150702) | Freshwater microbial communities from Lake Mendota, WI - 15JUN2012 deep hole epilimnion (SPAdes) | ecosystem: Environmental > Aquatic > Freshwater > Lentic | place: Lake Mendota, Madison...
CATGCCCGGTCCCCAACGCCACGCTCGCAGCCACTCAAGGTCGCCGCGTGCCCATCCCGCCGTGCTCGTCAGGAGCTTCGACGGTCCGACCCAGTAACGACACGCGAACCGTGCGGCCGTCGCCACCGGTTGCTGGAGCATCAGCCAGTAGATCCGCTCCAGTTGCCACGCCTGCCAGAGCTCGTCGCTGTCCACCTGCATGACGACGCCGCCTTCGACGCCTTCGAGGGCGCGGGCGATCATCGCGATCTTTCCGTCCCACGGTGAGTGCCGCCACGAGCAGGTGACGTGTGGTGTGTTGTTCACTGACCGCACGTACTCGTGCGTGCCGTCCACACTGACGTAGTCGCGGTGCCACTTGTCGGGCATCGTCTGGCACCACGCGGTGCAGTGCGTCGGTGCCGCGACGCCCTCGACGATCCGCCACTGCCACGGGATCGTGAGCTGGCGCAGCGTCGCGAGGTGCTGCTCGATGTACGGCTGCCCGTTCAAGACGAGCGTGAAGAGCGTCAGCATTTCCAGAGCGGCGATCGCCGCCCCTCCCAGTTGACCGCCTCGACGCCGCAGTGACCGACCGTCATCGGCAGCACGACGCACGACGCGAACTGCTTCGCGAACGACAGGTCACAGAGCTCGGCCGTGCGTGACCACTCCGGGTACAGCACGTGCCGCCGGTAGAGCTGAAAGAATCCGGCGAACATCGAGGCGTATGCCTTGTTCGGCTTGCCCTCCATGAGCCGCTCGGGCGTGTGGAAATCGACCCGCCGCGCACCGTAGAGCGTCTCGGGATTCGTCGCGTCCTGCTCGATGATCTCGCGAGCGTTCGTCGGGACCATCACGTCGGCGTCGATCAGCAGATACCACGCATCCGGGTACGCGGCGTGTAGGTGCTCCTGTGCGAACCGGATCGCGCCCGCTTTATTGAACGCAGCGCCGTCAGCGTGCCACCCGTCATAGATCAGCGGCGTCGCCTCGAATCGCTGCGCCACGTCCACGCTCGCGTCATTCGCCTCGGTGACAACGCAGACGCCGGATACCTGCCCGGCGAGGCAGTTGAGACAAATCGACAGGTAGTCCGCGTAGTTGACGCTGGTCGTGATCGCGTAGATGTCCATTCACTCGCCCCGCTTCACGGCGATGACTTGCCACTCACGGTGCAGCACGTCGAGGTATTGACCGTAGAGCGCGAGGAACGCATCGATCGCAGGCTTCGGCGTCGGCAGGTGCTGCCGGTGCGGATGCGGGTCACGCCATTCGTAGTCGTCCCAGACGATGACAGAACCGACCTTGAGCAGCCGCCACGCGAGCACCGTGTCTTCTAGCACCGTGCGGCCCTCGTGCCCGCCGTCGATGTAGATGCCATCGAAGAGCCGATGCTCGGCGAGAGCGCGGGCGAGGAACACGTGCGAGCGTCCGCGAAACTTCTCGGCACGACCCGCGACGTTCGCGTCGAACCGCGCCTCGGGATTCTCAGCCGAGTACCCGTCGAAGGGGCCGCCCCACGTATCGACGCACGTGATCGTGTCGCCGGGCTTCAGCGCCTCATCGAGCATCCAACACGCCGAGCGGCCCTCGTGCGAGCCGATTTCCAGCCAGCGGCGCGGGTGCGGCAGGCGTGGCAACACGTGCTCACGCCATGCGTTCGTACGCATCGAGAACCAATCGTGCGTGAACTCATAGCTCATGTCACCACCCGCCCTAGGTGCTCGCGGATCAACTCGCATCGGATGTCGGGCGGATTGCCGCACGGGTGGTAGACGAGGTCGCCGTGCTGCCAGTGGTTCGTCTGTCCGAGATGAACAGAGTTGAAAGCCCGCTTCGGCGCGATCGTCATGCGATCCGCCAGCCGCTCGCGGTGCTTCATCAGCCACTGCTGGACGTTCCATTCCATCGATCGCCACTCGTTCTCTGCGGCGACGATCTCGTCGAGAAGTGAATGCGTGCCTTGAGTTGCACGCCACACGATCGACCCGCCGTTCACCAGGGCGTGCGCGCCGATACCCTCCTCGCAGATCGTCATGTGCGGCCCGAGATCGGGCACGTCCTCGATCCGGGTCGTCAGGTTCGTGATGACGCAGTCGGCATCGAGCGTCCACACGAGGTCGTGATGCTCGAGCAGTTGCCCGATCCGCCAGAAGTTCGACAACGCCTGCGAGTACGCCTCGCACCGCCACACCATCGTGTAGTCGTGCCGCACGCAGTACGCGAGACGGTTCGCCACCGTGAGTTCTGCCCACGGCGTTCCGACACCCGCGCTCGTGAAGATCGCGACGCTCATGTGATCCGCACCGTCGTGCGACCTTCTGTGCCCCACGATTTCTCGACGACGAGCCGTGCGACGTGCGTGTCGTCGCCCATCACGTCCTGAAGCGCGTCAAGGACCGCCTTGCCCAGGTTGTCCACGTCGGGTCGCGGCAACGCCGGTGCGGTTGGCTTCACGCCTGCTTTGTTCATGTGCGACTTGGGCCGGGCGAACACGGCGTCGATGACGACGCTCACGGGTTTCGCCTGCTCGCGGAGCCCGGCGACGCTTGCCGCTAATGCGATCGCCTGTCGGTAGGCGTGAACTGGATGGCTCTTCGGTACGTACGCGCGAGCGAACCCGCCCTGCGTTGACACTCGCGGGCGCGGTTGCGGCACCGGATCGCCGGGGATTGAGAGCGTGATGGTCACAGCAGATCGAGCCCGTGCTCCGCACACTGACTCCGCAGCCACTCGCGGAGCTCTTGGTACGCCACCTCGACATCGTGGCCGAGCTCGCCAGCCTTGATCTCGGTGGCGAGGTGGTCATCGAGCAGGATGACGATCGACTTCGCCCGCGAGCCCTCAACGCAGTCGCGGAACTCGCCCTCGTCCTCGGGCAGGCGGAATCTCAGCGTGGCGGTTGGCATCCCGGCATCGTGCATGGCGAGTCAAGTTCGCCGACAACGCTGCGAATCCAGTCGAGGTAGAGCACCACGCGGGTGTGCCCCGACTCCTCGCCGAGGACGTACCGCGTCTTCCCGCCGACCCTCGCGACGTAGGAGTTCACGCCGACGAGCCGCGTGCTGCCGTCGATCGCAGTTGCCCAGAGCGGGCCGCCTGAGTCGCCCGGCGCGATGCACGCAGGGAGCGGGCCAGCGTCGGGCGTCCTGCGAATCGGGCAGACGTACACGCCGTGCTCGATCGACCCGAGGACGCAAGTCCCCGCCCGCAGCCGCTGGTCGCCTCCCGTAAGCCCGCGAGTGAGCGTGCCCGTCATGCCATACCCCGCAGCGGCAGCGACGCTGCCGAGCCGCTCGGTGCCGTCAGCGAGCATCGGGTACACGTCTGCGTGCCTGTGCTGTCCGAGCCGCACCAAGGCGATGTCGTGCCAGCCGTGGACGCCTTCCCATTCGGGATGCCGCACGACACGGTCGCACGCGAGACGCTCGCCGCCGAGCACGACGGTCACCGCCGTCATCTCGTGCGGGACGTGTGCCGCCGTGAGCACCCAGTGCGGCGATATGAGCGTGCCAGAGCCCGCGAGCGGAACGCCTTCGGCGTTGTTTCCGGTGACCCGCACGACGTATCCCGCGAACGTCGCACCGTAGTCGAGGTAGCGGCCGTCGCCCTTCGACTCGTCAATCGTGGCGGCAGACGCCGCGAGGGCCGACACGGCGATGAGCGTCGCCAAGAGTCGCATGCCCGATCATGGCACGCGAGGCTAGTGGCCTTGCAGTTAGCGTGATACACGGAAGCGGCGTGATACGCGGACAGTAGAAACACAAGTTCTATTTGTTCTTCCCGACCGCCTTCGTCCCCTTCATGCGGAGCCGAAGTTCTTTCCGCTGCCGATCCATCGACGCCCGCTTCGTGTCGAGTCTGGCGTATTCCTTCTTGTCGAACCACACCAGCACGCTTGCCATCCGAGCGTCCAGCCAAGCAATCCCACGATCCAACCGTGCCATCCGTTGCCGGTCTGATTTCCGAATCGAGGAGCCGCGACTCGAACGCGGGCCTTGAGCGTTCTCGCTCATGTTCTGCACCACCTAAACTACCCCTCGAAAAATAGAACCAGCGGATGAAGCGGACGGCAGAGCCGCCGCTTATCCTGTGCGTTCTGTGGCTACTTGCCGTCCGTTGGCGGTGCCGGAAACGGCATCCAGTGCGAAACCAACACCTCATAGTCTCCGCTGAACCACTTGCCGTCGCCGTCATACCACGCCCAGCCTGTGCCGATCCTGCTTGGGTGCCAGACAACAACATCATCTACTTGGTCAGGAAGCCGCTCCTCAACTGGAACCCAAGTGAGCATCGCCCGCAGCCGCTCGTAGTCCTGTCGCATGACGTACTGCTCGCCTTCATGGTTGAAGACAAACGTCGCGTATGGCTTGCTGTCTGCAATCGGATCGTTCATCGCTTCACCTCGTTTCTCTACGCTCACAGAACCAGCGGATGAAGCGGACGGCGAGGCCGCCGCTTATCCTGCGCGTTCTCACTTCAACCGATCCAACAACCGCCGCATGGTGTCCGCCGCCTCTTGGTCGGTAGCACCGCCGTAGACGATGTCTTCGCAGGCTGAGATGCCAGCCTTAATCGCCTCACGCTCCTCGTCTGTAAGCCGCAGACGCTCAATCTCATCCGCCGCCTCGTCCATCAAGTCGCTCGCGGGCGCAGCGTCCACCGCGTGCGTCCACCGGCGCAGGCGTGTCACGATGTCGGTCACGGTCACCTCGTCATCCACATCAGTCCCCAGTTCGCCATTCCGTAGCTCGCCCAAACGACGAACCCGGCAGGGCTGCCCTTCCACCACTGCTCGATCGCGACGCCCCAGTAGATCAGCGAGACGAGGAAGAGGAGCGGTGCGCTCATCCGAACACCCCGCCGTAGCAGATCGGCTGAACTTTCTGGGCGCGCCGCTCGTACCGAACCTCCTCGCTCCAGCCCTCGCGGATCGGCCTGGCCCGCTCTTCGGTCCAGGCGTCGAGACGAAGATCGACGACAGTCGAGTCGTCCTCGACCGCCTCGATCGCCTTACGCTCGCGGATCTCGCTCACGACACGGTTGCGGTTCGCGAGCCCGAAACGCTGTGCCGTGCGTGTCACGGTGTTCGGCGTGACGCGCAGCCGATCAGCGATGTCTTCGACACGAAGCGTCTCGTCGTGCCAGAGCCGAAAGAGCAGGGCAGCGTCGGTGATCCTGCGGTGTCCCATGTTGCACCTCCTCAGTCGTTCGAGAGCGGCATGATGACGCCGGTGTAGACGCCGCCGTTGCGGAGCACGCACGCGGACTGCGCGTCCACGAGCTCGACCGTGATGTGCGGCCCCTCGTCCGTCGCGATGCCACGGAGCCACTCGACGACGAACACGGGATCGAGCTTCACCTTGACCGGGTCGCCGCCGCTGACGACCTCGATCGTCACGTCACTCTGCCCGTACTCGCTCGACTGCCCGTGAAGCGTCACGCCGTCGGCCGAGAACGTGAAATCCACGCCCTTCGACTGCTCGCTGGTGACGATCGCCGCCGCCCTGGTCGCAGCGATGAGCTCGTCGCGATCGACCACCGTCTCGATCGCACCCTCGCGGTCCTTCGGCAGCACGTCACGCCAGCGGGGGAAACGCCCGGCGATCTGCCTGGCCGTCACGACGCACCCCGGCAGCGTGGCGACGAGCTCGTGCTCGCTCGCCTCGAGTTGCACCGCGTCGTCGCCTCGAGCCGCCACGCTCGCGAGCGATGCGAGCACCCGAGCCGGGACGAGCGCCGAACCGTCGTCCACCGCTTGGTCGTGCTCGACCGCCACGTGCGAGAGCCGACGCCCGTCGGTCGCCACGAACGAGCAGTCGCCGCCGAGCACCTCAATGAGCACCGCACCGAGTGCGTAGCGACTGCTGTCGTTATCCGTCGCGTAGACGCAGCCCTTCACGGCACGGGCGAATTGATCGCACGGGACTCGCACGAGCGTTCTGAGCGGCTCGTGCTGCCATGTCGGCCACTCGTCAGCGCTCTCGACCGGAAGCCGCCACGTGCCACGCCCGGCCGTCACGACGCACGACGTGCCGTCAGGCGTGATCGTCACCTCCTCGGCACGAGCCTCGGCGAGGATCGCACGCAGCCGGGCGAACGGCAGGAGTAGCGGCTCGCCGTGGTAGTCGATCTCGACAGCGATCTGGAGTTCGAGGTCAGTCGCCGTGAGTGTGCCATCGCCAATTCGGATGCACGCGAGCACTGGCTTCGCCGGTCGCGTCGGCACCGCTGCGGACACGTCCGCGAGCGCTGTCTTCAGCGTGGCGGCCGGTAGCGTGATGCCAGTACTCCTTCGCCGCTTCGTAGCCGTTGCCGTCGTCATGTCCTCTCCTCCTGAGTGACGCACCAACAAGGATCCCGAGGGCGAACGTCGCCGACTGGATCACGATCCCGATTGCGATGATTGCGAGCTCGCTCATGCCGCCCCGCCTTTCTGCTCGCCGAATGCCGCGCGACGCATGATCTCGGCGTCGAGTTCGGCCCGCTCCAGGTGCAGCGCCTGACGGGCGAGACGCTCGCGCATGTCCTTGACCTGCGACTTGAGCACCGTCATCGCCAGCGAAGCCTGCTCGAAGACGACCCGCGAGGCGTCATCCGTGTCGTCGTCCCACGAGCGACGAAAGCACGCCGAGTGAATCGCGTTGATTTCACGCCTCGTCATCGGATGCCTCCAGCGATTCGAGGGTCGGGATGATTGTGTTCGCGCGGTTGCTCTCGAACGTGATCCAGCCTTTCTTCCGCAGCGACAGGCAGTGCCCGTAGGCGGCGTTCGGGCTCGCAAAGCCGAACGCCTCGCAGATCTGCCTGAACCCGGCTCCGGTCCTCGTGCGGGCGTTGTGGTCCCGTATGAACTCAAACACCCGTGACTGGGTGTCGGTGAGCGGTGGCAGGTGCGTGTGCGTCATGGCGACTCCTCCGTAAGTGTGCCTGTGCGTGCAAGAGCGGCGGCGCAACCTCTCGAAAACTCTGGCTGCGGCTGAGGCTCGGACGGTCCTTCACCGTCCGTGGCGTCAGCCGCATTGGTTATTTCAGTGGTATTTACTGGAATACCACTGAATAAGACTGAATAGTGGTCACAAGGCGTGCGCGCTCCGGACACACTGTGTGCGCGCTCCGGACACACTGTGTGCGCGCTCTGGACACGAGGTGTGTCCACCCCGGACACACTGTGTGTGCGCGCCTGCGCACAAGGCGTGTCCGGGGTGGACACACTGTGTGTGCGCCCCACGACCGTGTATTTCGACCGACCGGAGCCTTCTCTTTTTGCCGAGATTGCCAGGATTTCCTCGCGGACCATCTGCTCGACGCCCCTGCGAATAGCCGTCGGGCTCACCTTCATCACCCGCGCGACGTGCCGCATGGAGAACCGGATCTCGCCGGTAGACCAATCGGCCCGCTCAAAGACGTAGTGAGCCACGAGACGCCCCTCGCTACCCAGGCGGGCCAGAGAGCCGTCCTCGATAAACGCCCGCACGCGGCGACGCAGTTCGCCCTTGCCTGACTTGGCTGGCGACTTGGATACCTTGCGCTTTGCCATGGTCAGAAGTTCCCTTCGGCGAACTCAGGGAACGGGACCGGCATCGTGTCCGTGAAAAGCTGGTACTTGCCCTCAAACCAAAGCTCGACATCGGCCATTTGGCCCTGGCGCAACTTCTTGCACTTCCACTCAATCTTGAGCTCACCGTCGGCCCCGGTCTCTCCGGACCTATGCCCGAAGAGGAAGTTGTCTACGTCAAAGTCAATCTGATTCGATCCCTTGCCGATGTTGCCGATCTCTGTGCTCGCGTCGCATCCCTTGGCTATGTTCGTGACCAGAAGCGTCGCGATGTTTCGCGAGGTCGTCAGCTCGCGAAGTTTCAGCAGGCACTCGTTGATCTCGCCCGTCTTGTCCTGAAAAGCCCGTGTTGACCTGACCAGCTGGAGGTAGTCCACGATCAGCAGCTTGGCACCGTCCTTGACGACGGCCCGCTCGATCTTGTCCACGACAAGCGGTGCCTCGACGAGCTTTAGACGGGTTCCGATAGTCCTTCCGAGAGCGTCAGCGACTTCTCGCGACGGATCGACCTTGTGGATCACGTCTTGCAGCGTGAGCAGGTTTGATTGCCCGCCGAAGTTCGTGATCGCCCTGGCAGCGAGCGCTGCACGTGTCATCTCGCCGAGACACCACGTGGCGACCATCTCACGGTCGGACACGAGGCACGAGATAGCCAACTGAAGCGCGAGCGCTGACTTTCCCACGCCCGGTGCCGCCGCTATCGCCGTCATCTGTCCCAGTGGCAGACCGCCGTCGAAGAGTTTGTCGAGAGACGGCAGGCCGGTCTTGATCGCTGGCGTTTCTTCCTGCATCCGCCACGCATCGATCGCGTCGAGCAGCGTCGGCGTCGCCGTCTCGTCAGCGGCGTCAGGAACCGGGACCGCCTCGTCGGCAGGGCCGAGCGCCGGAAGCCGCGTCCTCTTCCAGGCGTTCGCGATCTGCCTCGGGCAGTCGTCGAGGTCGTCCTGGCGAAGACCGACGACACGCATCCGCTGCATGATCAGCGACGTGGCCTCCGACACACCCCACCCACGGGCCGCCATGTCGCACGCGACCGTGAACATCGTCTGTCGTCGGCCCGCCGTGAGCGTGTACCCCTCTTCCAGAAAACGCCGCGTCAGATCGCTCATGCTCTTTTGCTTGACGACGACCGACTGCACCGCCTGTCGTGAGAACGCGGAGATCGGGTAGACCCGAGTCGGGTCGCAATCGTCGAGACGTGCCAGCGGACGCTGCTCGTGCTTCCAGTTGATGAAGCCCGGAAGCCGCATGATTCGCGGCCAGTCGCAGATCGACTGGTCGGACCCGAGGGCTGCTGCCATGGCCTTCATCCGAAGATGCCAGAGCTCGGCGTCGTCGATTTGCTCTTCCAGCCGCCACCACGTGTGTACGCCGCCTCCGCTCTCGACGATCGCCGTCGGCATCGGGTAGCCAGCGGCCTTGATGTGAGACAGCGCGTCCTCGACGCTCGCGCCGCCGTCAAAGTCCGCGAACAAGCACCGCGCCAGAAGCACGCCCTCTGCCTGACTAACGCCCTTATCTCGCCTCGGGTTTGCCCCGAAGTAGGCGTGGACTCGCTGGTTCTCGTCTTTGTTGATTCGCTCCAGCCACTCCACTATGTCGGGAAGCTCGGCCATCGTCGCCCAACGGCGACCCGCCGACGGCGGGAGCGGGCGGAACTCGATGACATCCTCGGTCTCGAAGATGCAGCCGAGGAAATCGATGCATTGGTCGAGAGCGTCCATGGCTTACCTCATGTGTGGATGAATAATCTTGTGGCATGGAACGCATACGGCACGAAGAGTCCATAGAGGCTCAAGCCCGAACGTGTCCGGGTACTCCAGGTGGTGAACCTGCTCGGCCGCAGCCTGACCGCAAGACTCACACACGCCGCCGCATCGACGCATCACGAGCTCACGCTTGAGTTGCCAGACGGCAGACTGCAAGTAGCGGTGGTACATCTGCCACCATGACTCAGGACGCTCTTCCGGCGAAAGACGCCGCGCGTCCACTGTCTGCTCTTTCCATTCCTTGCATGCGGATTCGTACTGCTCTCGGACGAGCGACTCCAAACAATCGTCCCACTGCTCCGTCACTCCCTTCACTGGGATAAGCGAACCCACTCCCTGGCCGCACTTCTTGCACTGCATCTTCGCCCGCACGCCAGCCGGATATGTCTTTAGTCGAGGAACAAGATCGTGAACGCACGTGCGCGACCAATGAGTAGTCCACGGTGCGGACTGATAGTCAGGACGATGAGGCTTTTCCGGTGTCGCAAAAGCCATCATCGAAGAGATGTGAACGAATCCGGTTCGTTGCACGAACACGAAAGCCTCCTTGCGTCGCTAGATTGCACGGTCCGCTACTCAACGGTGCGTGCCATCGCACAACTCCTTCATCCTGCGAATCGTGCCGCACCTCGCCGACCATCCCGTGAGCCACGACGCGTCCTCGCGTCCGCTCAATTCGCTGCCCCACAGCCACCCGGCGAGCAGCACGACCTTCGGAACTTGGTATGAGTCCATGTGCCGCTTCGTGAGGCACTGCACATACGCCACGTCGCCGAGCGTTTTCGACCGGCACTGGGTCAGGTGGTAACGCAGGGCCGCGCCGACACTCACGAATCCGTTGCACTCGGTGCCCTTTACATCGACGCGAGTCCCGTCGCCGAGCACGCAATCGACGCCGCCGTCTCCGGTCCACTTGTTGGCGTTCTTGAGCGACCGCTGCCTCATCCACTCGCTCACGCCTCCGCTCCCGAGTTGCTCGGCCCACTTGAAGAACGCGGCCTCGCATCCGAAGCCGACGACGTTGTTCTCGCCGAGCTCGTCCTTCCTCACGGTGCGATCGCCGTGGATGTCCGACCACCCGCCGATCATCGCCTGCTGTGCGTACGGCAGGATGTCAGCGCGTTCGTAGTCGGTCAGCACAACCGTCTCGACGCCGTGATCATGCGAGAACAGCAGCGCCGCTTCGTCGTTGCTCATGCGAAAAGACTCAACGTCCATGTCGTTCGTCTTTGTTTGGTCCATCGCGCGCGTGTCATCGCACGTCAGGCAAGATCGCCTGCGGATGGCTGGTCTTCCTCGCGGAGCCTAGGCATCGGGCACGCCAAGAAAATCACAGTCATCATGTAGGCAAGCTTGCACGCAGCATGCGCCGCCTGCCGCTCGTCTCGGGCTTTTACCGCGTTGATCCACCTAGCGGCCCATGCTGCTGCGTTGCAGACCATTAGGGATGGAACAAGTCCGCACCCTGTTTCTGGAGGCACATTCGCCCAGCCGCTCGGCTGAACCCAGTCTTTGCCGGTGACGAACGTCACTAGAAATCGATCAAAGAGAGCGAGAGCAGGCCATCCAGCCTCCCTGTACCCGCTCTGCGATAGCATCTTCCTGCACGACTCCTTGGTCAGCATCGGCGACGCCTCGCTCGTCTCGTCCAAGACGAACGCAGCTTCCGTATGCTTGATGTCGTCGAAGTACTTGGATTCGAGATCTTCAAACCACGACGACGGCTGAATCTCTATGTCAGTGACGTGAGAGGACAGCGATGCCTCGCTGTCCTCGTATCGCGCGACAAGAAGCGAAAGTACTCGTGAAGCGAAGTCGTTCATTACAGTGTTTAGCCAACCTCCTTGTTTCGGCCCCGTGACGTGGGGCATCCGGTCGAGTCACGCGAGGAAGCGTCACGCCTCGACTGCGGTGGTTACTCGCGACTCGCCGCGACGCGACCCATGCGGCCGGTATGGAGCAGCCGCTGCGGCCAGGGCGGGCCGGTGCGATCAACCGTCGCTCATCTCCGTTGGTTTGCCGTTCCTGTGGTCCGTCCTCGGCTTCTGTGGCGGCTCGTGCACGTGCAGCCGCTCAAGAGCCTTCGCAAGATCGTCCTCGGCCCACTGCCGCCGCCGGTTCGCGTTGGCAACGCCGTTGCCCAGGTCTCGCACGTACGCTGCCATCCGCTCGCAGCCGTGGTACTCGAGCTCTGCGACGACGACATCGAGCGTGATCGTCAGCGGTTCATCACGACGCCGGGGCATCTGCCACCTCCTCGCTCACCGCGAACCGCAGCCGCCTCGCCTGCTTGTTGCACGCCAGCGCGATCGCCTCGATCCGGTCGGCGAGCGACGCGAGCGCTGCAGCCTCGGTCTCGTGCCACGTCTCGTCGCGACGCCACCTCGTTTGACCCTGCTCGACCCACTCGCCGCACTCGGTGACGGTGCCGTACCAGGACAGCGTCGAGTGACCCGTCTTCGCGTTGACGCTCGTTCCGAGCTCGGCGCGGTAGAGCCTCTGACCTTCCATGACGTGCTCCTTTCAGAACGGGACGACATCGTCGTCCAGGCTCGCCGTGACCCTCGCCGCCTGCGTCCTCGGCTTCGCCGTCGCCTTCGGCAGGGCGTCGCCGGTCCGCTCGATGTACCGCTTCACGGTCGCCGAGAGCTTCCCGGCCTTCGACGTGTAGTGGCTGAGCTCCACCTCGATCGTCTGACCGATCACGTCGTCGGGCGTCAGCGACAGCGTCTCGCCGTGCGGGATGATGCCGATCGCCGCAGCGAGCTGCTTCGCCCGCCACGCGAGCGACCGCGACTGCGGCAGGTCGTCGAAGACGAACTTGAACCGCCCTTCGAGGTCGCTGAGCCGAAGCTTGAGGCAGAATCCCTCCGGGTTGTCGTCGCTCCGCTTGTACTCGTTCGGTCCTTCCTCGGCGTGCTTCACGATCATCGTGTGCTTGCCGACCGGCATGATCTGCCGCTCGGTCGTCGCCACTGCGGGCGGCGCGTCGAACTGCTCTCCGATGTCCCACTGCATGGGTTCTGTCTCCTGGGTTCCGTCCTCACTCAGCGGCAGCACCGACTGCCGTCTGTCCGTCCACGCGAGCGGTGATCGCATCGGTCAGCGACTCCCACTCGGCACTCGTCAACTTGCCCTCGGCGAGAAGGGCATCGATCCGCTTCGTCGTCGCCTTCAGTCGCTCTGGCTCGGCCGTCGCCACGAACTCGCGGATCTGTGCGACGAGCGGATTCGGTGCAGGCGTG
>Ga0208231_1000398_pt1 | contig 12309 bp, 9 predicted proteins | sample LakMenEpi15Jun12_FD_150702 | JGI IMG/M metagenome (GOLD analysis project Ga0208231, IMG submission 150702) | Freshwater microbial communities from Lake Mendota, WI - 15JUN2012 deep hole epilimnion (SPAdes) | ecosystem: Environmental > Aquatic > Freshwater > Lentic | place: Lake Mendota, Madison...
CATCCACATATAACCGACGAAGAATTGGCGGCAATCATCTTGGCGGTGCCATCACTGTGGCCAACTCACCAACCTCATCGTCGCGTAGTCGATGACCGCACCTGGCGTTTCAGCGGCCGATCCATCACAAGGACTTCAGGAGGGCGATTCGGCTCATGAGAAATCGTCAAAGCAAGGGGTCGGATTCACATTATTCAATGTGGTTGGACCGTGACAAAGATTTCAGAATGGGAAACGTAGAACGTGGCTCAGCTCAGTGGTATCAAGTTGCGGTACTCGTTCAAATAAGGGCTGAGACTGGACTTAATTCAGTGCTTGAAGTAGGTCCAGGCAGAGGGGTAAATGGTGTGCTGCTCAAGCATGTCGGATTCACCTATAGCACGCTCAGTGACCTTCCGTCACAAGTGGGATTGGAATCACCACTTCTCCAAAATGCGATTGAGGAACGAGTTGCCGACATTGTATGTGCATTTCAAGTTCTGGAACATAACTCGCTTAAATCCCTTGGCACAAACCTTCGGAAAATGGCATCACTCAGTAGAGCTTTCGTCGTTGTTTCACTACCTGTCTCTATGCCTTACATCAGGTTTGAATTCGAGCCGAAGTTATGGTCTGGGTATTCAGTAACTGCGCGAACTCGATACTCCAAAATTCTCTTCCTGCCGCGACGCCTCTTGCCACGACCAAATAGCAAGAAGTGGCGATCCATTCTGGGTTCATCCAAACTCGCATCCGATATCGACGAACTCGGTCGGGAAGTACTTGCAAGCCACGACCATATGTGGGAGATCGGAGAAAAAGGCGCTGGATTACGCCAAATAGTTGGAGTTGCGGAGCAGGAAAATCTAGAACTTGTGCGCCTTTCTTATGCGCCATTTTTCCCTCAACAGGTCTTCCTGGAGTTTCAAAGAGTCAAATTGGCGAAGCTTTCATAGCAACTCCCACGTTGCTCTTTTTAACGCTCGCACCGAAGCTCAAAATTCAACGCTTGGCAAATTCAGTCAATAAACTTCTAGATTATGCTAAATAGTCTGCTGAAAAAACTGGGTCTAACGCGAAGAATCGTCCCTTCGATTGACGAGTCTCTCCAAATTCAAATGTTCTCGAGCGCCGGACTTGACTGGGGGAAAGGGTGTGTTATTGCGTCTCAAACTCTTGCAAGGGCTGGGCTTCTGCGCACAGATCCATCTAACCATTACGAGTTGTTTGCGGCAATTAGCGAAGTTTGTTCGCCTCGCTCAGTTCTTGAGATAGGGACTCATAAAGGTGTATTCACTTCGTTCTTGGCTGCCCTATGGCCAAACGCAAAAATTGTGACTTACGAACTTCCTTCCAAAAAAGATTTACCAGTGGATTTAGCGAGTGAATCAGATATATCTCGTCATTACGTGCCACACTTCGAGAGTGACGCTGAACATCGAGATTCACTCTTGGCAAAATTCGTAAATATCGAACTTCGCCTCCAAGACTCCGCGACTCTGATGAATCTAAAAGAGACATTTGACGTTGCTTGGATAGACGGTGATCATCGCTTCCCTCTGGTGGCATTTGACATAGCGAATGCAGTGCGGCTCTGCCGTTCAGATGGGTGGATTTGTGTCGATGATATCAGACCAGTTGCGCTGAAAGCTTCAAACGAGATGATGGGATCCACTGAGGGTCACGAGACGGTACGACGGATAGCCGCTGCTGGCTTAGCAAATCTATACCTCGTACTCAAACGTGGTCAGAATGTCCGTAGCGACCACAATCTCAATCACCAGAAACACCTCGCAATACTTCGAACACCCTGAAGCTAGTTGCCCGGTTTAGGATCAAGCATTCTTTGTTGACTCTTTTGAAGTTCTCACCAACTGTCCAATCGAAACACCGTAAAGAACCATCAGGATCTGACCCGAGAGACTCTGACGCCCAAATTCAGTAGGCAGCGCAGATCCGAAATACCCGACAAGGTAAGTCAAAGAGAGACCTCCAATCGTTGCTGCCATGTAAACCCTGAGATCACGACTCCATTTCAGTAGGACATTGAAAAACTTCAGAATTGCTCCCACGACCCAACCAATTGCAAAAGGCAGCACAAGAAAACCCACAACGAGTCGATAGATCAGCGGTCGAAAACTTCTATTCATTGAGCGTCCGAGTTCCGGGATGCTCAAGCAAGAACTGCCATCATCTGGGCAGACCACAGGAAACACCGTCGAAGTGCTGAGTCTTGCGTAGAGCACTAATGAGGCAATCGGTATCGACCAACCAATCGTCACCGCTATCGCATCCCTGACTGGAAGTTGCTTGCGGAGAATCCACTCCCCGCCAAGCATGCTGACCACGTACACAATCGCAAGATTTTCAAAGGTGATGGCGAGTATCAAGCCCGTAGCCACGTGTACCAACAAGCGCTGATGGAACACTCGATTAACCAAGAGAAGTGGCATGGTCAGAGTTGCGAGAAGGGCCAGCAGGTCGTACTCAAGGATGAAGATTGTTGAGTTACGTGAGATATGCCACGTAAGGAGATCGTGGTGAAACTCAGCAATACCAAAAACTCCTAAAAACCACTCATACAAAGAAGTGAACGCGCGAACGGGAAGTCCACTCCACCAAATCAGCAGCAGATTCCCAATGACACCGACTAGCCACAACTTCTTCAAATACAGGTACATGACATATATGAACCCGACAACAAAGAGGAACCTCAATATCAGGTATGGGCCAATATTGCGGGCAACCCTTGGTGCCCAAGATGGACTATCGGTAACAGTGCTTCCAACAAATTGATTTAAGGACTTGGCGATTGGAGGGATGATGACAGCAGCTGAACCCACGATCAGTTTGTGACTTATGCGAAAGCAGTCCGGCAGTACGGTACATAGGGGATTTTCGTCATACATCTCGACGGGGCTGTCTTCCAAAATGTTGCTGACTCGCACCATGAGTTCGTGGTCTCGAATCGGCCACGCAGAAACAAAAATGGCGCACGTTGCAACTATCAGGAGACTATTGGCGAGTATTCTGCGAACTGCCATTCCCAACAGACTAGATACAACCAGCTATTCAAAAAGTGTCAGCACAGGGTGGCTCTGGCGCGCTCGGGAAGACTCGAACTTCCAACCTTCTGATCCGTAGTCAGATGCTCTATCCATTAAGCTACGAGCGCTAGCGACCTTTGATGCTATCGCTTTACGGTCGCCAAGAACTCGTCCACCACGGGCGCCATGAATCGCCGTTGCGACGGTAGAGCGCGAGTGCGGCTTGCGCGTTCACCCGCGGATCAAGCATCTGTGAAGGCTCCGCGATGCCCAACTTTGCGAGCCACGATTGATGCACGGACCAATAGATCTGAAAGAGGCCGAGACAACAATCGCTCCTGCCGCCAACGGCGGTTGGCACCAGATTGCTTTCTCGGCGGGCTACGTAAAGGGCGTTGTCTTCAAGCTCATCGGGCCACACTTCACGAATGATGGTGACGATCTGTCGACGGGAATAGGTCTCCGTGGGTGATGTCAGTGCCGGTTGCGTCGAAATACAAAGTCTGTCGCCTACGAAAATCGCCGATGCTGTCGTCGCCGAGTTCATCTTCAGCAAACTGCCGAGACCTACGTTGAAACGAGCTGCAACTCGCGACCAGGAGTCGTTGGGCTTGGCAGTGTGATACTTGGAACACGAAGAAGCTGTCGCGGGTGACAAGGCAATTTGAAACATAGAAATGACCAGAATGATCGCAACAACAACCACTCTCATGCGCTTGCGCACAGGGAAATACAAAGAACGCATCACGTGGCGGAGAGGGAGGGATTTGAACCCTCGGTCCGGTTGACCCGGACAACGCCTTAGCAGGGCGCCCCATTCGGCCACTCTGGCACCTCTCCAGGAACTAGAAATTTCGTGAGATAACCGTTCTGTGAGTGTACCGACTCACGCGATTGGCGGAACGAGAGGGATTCGAACCCCCGGTAGGCGTAAACCCACTCCTGTTTTCAAGACAGGTGCATTCGTCCGCTCTGCCATCGTTCCGTGTTTCACGCTACCTGCGTGAGTCACTCAGCGAACTACTCGTGATCGGATTGCATTCAACCAATCATCGGCGTCACGCCAACGTTGATCGGCGTGTTCGCGCGCCGACTGCGTGTGTTTACCAGCGGCGGGATACGACCCAAGAAACTTCACGTCTCCTTGTTTGGTGCGCAAGTCGCGCAGGGCGTCAGCCATCAGTTCGTCCGCCACGTGTCCATCGGCATAGATGATGAAGCAGTAGTCACCCAAGCCACCACGTTTGGTGGGACGACTCAGTAGTTGGGTGATGTTGATTCGCCGTGCGGCAAATTCCTGCAGAATGCCGATCAGACTGCCGGGTTCATCGGCACGCTGAAACACCACGACACCGGTTCTGTCGTTGCCGGTTCGGGAGGGAATTCGATCTTTGCCGACCAAAACAAAACGTGTTTGATTTCCCTCATGATCGGCAATGTTGCGCTGCAACACCTCAAGGCCGTATAGAGCCGCGGCATTTGCCGGGGCAATCGCAACAACTCCGTGTGCGCCATCCTCTGCAGCGAGTCGAGCGGCCTCGGCAGTTGAGTTGGTGGCACGCACTTCGACATCGGGAAACATGCGACGGAGAAACGCATGACACTGCGCAGTTGCGACCGGAATCGAGAGCACCATCTTGACGTCGGAAAGTGAGGTGCCAGGACGCGCAAGCAGGCAATGTTCGATGTCCAACACCACCTCCCGCTGGATGAGAAGATCGTGATCGAATACCAGCGCATCTTGGGTGAAGTTCACCGTGCCTTCAATTGAGTTCTCGATTGGCACGAAGCCAACATCGACTTCGCCAGCATCAACTGCATCGAGCACATCAGGTACGGTGCGCAGCGCTACACGCTCCATGGTTGCCAGGTCGGGCTGAGTGAGGAGGGCTTGTTCGGTGAACGTGCCGGCTGGACCAAAAAAGCCGACGCGACGTGCTTTCGTCACCCCGACAAGACTAGGAGCAGCCGTTAGCCTGCCAACCATGTACGAATACGCGGCGTTCAATCCATTCAACGCAAGCCCCGAAGGTCTGGCAGCTGAACTCACTCGCAAGTCGGCGGAGGGATGGGAAGTGGTCTCCATCACCACGACAACAGATGGGCGCTTCTGCGCATTCCTGCGCCGTCCGGTTGGACAGCGCAACAGCGCCGGAGTCACAGTCGGTGCGGTAACCACCGCCACTCCATCAGGAGGCGACTCTGGTTATGGTGCCGCAACTGGTGTAGGAACCAATTCCACGACGGCGCCTGCGGTTCCTGCTGCGTGGTACAAAGACCCTTCAGGGCGATACGAAATGCGCTACTGGAATGGCACGGCGTGGACCGAACACGTATCACGTGGCGGTCAACAGTTCACCGACCCACCCGTTGCCTGATTTACCGATGCAGGCGACCTCGCTTGGTCATGCCGGCATTCTGATTCGATGTCGTCAGGCCACCATCGTCTGTGATCCATGGTTCGTACCGGCATTCTTGGGTTCATGGTTCCCGTTCCCGCGCAACGATCAACTTGACGCAGAACTCATGGCGGCAGTGTGTGCGCCCGACTACCTCTACATCTCCCATCTCCACGGTGACCACTTCGACGAATCGTTCTTGCGCGAGCGAATGAACAAGAACACCAGAGTCCTGTTGCCCGAATTTCCCACCGACGAACTGCGTCGCCGGCTTACTCGCTTGGGATTCGGGGATTTTGTCACCACACGCGACGGTGAAGAGTTGGCGCTCGGTGATGAACTGTCGGTTGCCATTCACGTGGAGTCATCGATTAGTGATGGCCCCGGTGGCGATTCGGCCCTCGTGGTGAAAGACGGTGAGGCGTGTCTGGTGAACCAGAACGACTGCCGAACGCACGATCCGCGGTCGCTTGCACGACACGGTCATGTGGATCAACACTGGTTGCAGTTCAGTGGCGCCATTTGGTATCCGATGGTGTACGACATGCCAGTCGAAGAACGGCGCAACCAAGCGCGCGCCAAGATCGAAAGTCAATTCGTACGTGCCGAACATTACGTGCAGGCGATCGGTGCCACCACCGTGGTTCCATCGGCAGGTCCACCTTGCTTCCTCGACGACGAGCTTTTTTCGTTCAACATGATCGACGGCGACGAAGTGTCGATCTTCCCCGACCAAACCCAATTCATCTCGCGACTGTCGCAACAGGGACGCCGCGCTGAACGAAACATTCCAGGCTCGACGATTTCCGTTGCAAACGGGGTGGTGCACGTGACCCACCCTGACAAGGATGTCGAAGCTCCATTCAGTGACAAACGAAATTACCTGCGCACCTACCAGGCTGGCTGGCAAGGCTGGCTAGAAGCAGAGAGATTGGGCTGGCCACGTAAATCCGCACCTTTCCAACCGAGATTGGCTGCATGGTGGGAACCGTTGTTGTTGCGCGCACCACGCCTACGGTCCGGAGTTGGGGGCCTGTGCCTCATTCGCTCGGGCGACGAAGCCATCGTCATCGATTTTCCCAGTGGAGCGGTGCGCTCGCATGCGGACGAAGTGTGCCAATTCAGTTTTGATATTGCCCCAGAGTTGTTGGAGAAAGTCATCGGCGAATTTGCAGTTGACTGGTCCAACTCGTTGTTTCTCTCCTGTCGCTTCCGTGCATGGCGTGCAGGAGCGTTCAACGAATATCTCTACAACTTCTTCAAGAGTTTGTCGGTGGAACGGATCGACCGAGCCGAAGCAGAGGCCCGCCGACGTCTCGGCGACCAAGAGTCACCGAGTGAGGAGATCCAGCTTGGCGAATTCACGCTCGAGCGCTATTGTCCGCATCGCAAAGCCGATCTTTCCGTATTTGGTTGCATCGAAGGCGATGAGGTGGTCTGCACCTTGCACGGCTGGCGATTTCGTACGAGTGACGGTGCTTGCCTAACTGCGGAGGATCGCAAGCTTCAGATTCGTCGCACGCAGTAACTGAACTCGTACACACCTGCCGCAACTTCGAACCTCGAATCGACATCGGGACCACAACTGGCAGTGCCCAGCCCTCGATGCGCGACATCCAAATGGATGATGAGATCCTTGCTCCGCTCCAGCTGCGTCGCGTCCATCGCTTCAAAGAGCTGCAGTGGTGTGTGGTGCACGGCACTGAAGTGCAGGGTGGCAGGTGACAGCACATCAATACGAAGTGTGTGTTGACTCGAGACGAATTCGATCCACTCGCAGTCGGTTCGTAGTCCGAACTCCTGTGGCACGAGGTATGGCAGTTCATCCGGCTTGCGCGCCCATACATCGCGCAGAGCCCCTGCGTTTCGATCGGGATAGTTCTCGTGTGGACCGTGACCGAACCAGCGAACGTGAGTGAATGAAGAGGGCAACGCAAATCTCACCCCAACTCGCGGTAACCCACCGAGAGGCTCGGGCACGACGACCCGATGGTGATACACCACACTCGAATCCACTCGTACTTCACGTCGCTGCACATGTTGCACACCTGTCGGAATGATGTCGCTGAGGATTCCCTGCCGGGTCCAGCGAGCGAGTGCTCGACCGCCAATGTGGTGTGCTTCGCCGAATCCTGGCATGACTTTGTAACCGTCGTTGTCGATGGTGGCGCGCATGAGTGCAAGACGAACCGGTGCTGCAAAGTCGCTGTCGGCAGGCGGCTGATCAAGTGTTGCAGCGGAGGCACTGGGGACTTCCTTGGGTTGTGGTGCACGAATCAAGATGTCATCCCACGCCACAAGATGGCCCCGTGGCGCAAACGGTGTGTCGTTGCGCAAGTACCAGCGGCACTGCACGGAGACGGTGTTGTGAGGTGCCGCAGACTCGATGGCTGCACGCGCGGCAGACGACAGATTGCAGATCACGTGCGTCGATGCAGGAACATCAACGTCAAGCGCTTCTTCGTGCACGGTGTCACCCGCTACCAGCACGCTGAGTGTTCCATGTACTTCACGAAGATCAACGTGTGACTGTCGATTGTGCACCACGAACTGGGTGCTTCCGCTTGGCGTCACGGCGACTGGTCGAAAGACCCATGCCATCTCCCGCATGGCTGGATGCGGCGTCAGATCAGCATGGTTGAGTCCATCGGCCACGAAACTTCCGTCATTGGGTGCGTCGCCAAACTGTCCGCCGTACGCATAACGCCATGATGCTCCGTTTCGAGAGCTCCCAGGATCAATCTCCTGACGCAAACCGTGATCCTTCCACTCCCAGATGAATCCACCCGCGAGCAGCGGTTCGCTCTCAATGGCGTTCCAATAGTCAGCGAGGGACCCATTGGAGTTACCCATGGCGTGGCTGTACTCGCACATGACCAGAGGTCGGTTGGCGCCACTCCGGGCGTACTCGACAATGGCAGAGATCGGCGGATACATCGGACACACCACGTCGGTGGCATTGCGACCACCGTTGAGCCACGGACGGGTATCACCATTGCGCCCATGAGAAATTGCGCCTTCGTAGTGCAGCGGTCGCGAGGGATCGACGGATCGAATCCACGCTGCAAGCGCGTCATGATTGGTGCCAAAGCCAGACTCGTTCCCCAATGACCAAAAGATGACGCTCGGATGATGACGATCGCGCACCACCATTCGTGAACCACGCGCCAACCAGGCAGCCAAGTAGCGGTCGTCGTTGCATAGTGACGTGTTGTACGCGTGCGACTCGATGTTCGCCTCACTCACGACATACAAGCCGTACTCGTCGCACAAATCCAAGAACGCTGGATCATTGGGGTAATGGCTCGTGCGCACTGCATTGCAGTTGTGTTGCTTCATCGCAATGACATCGGCGCGCATGTCCCCGAGTGTTACTGCTTTACCGCGCACGGGATGGTGGTCGTGACGATTGACGCCACGAATGGTGATGCGCCGATCATTTACCCGTACCTCGCCGTCTTCTACTCGAATCCGTCGAAAGCCGGTTATCAGCGATGTGTACTGGCGTTGCGGTCCGAGCAGCTTCACGACGATGCGATAACGCTGAGGATCCTCAGCCGACCACGGACGAGCATTGGGAATCGAGAGTTTCGCAGTAACACGGTGACCGGCGAACACGTATTTCTCGGTGTACTCGTAGGGCACGTCGCACATCACGGGCTCACATACACGCTTACCCGACAACTCTTCGCACCACATCTGCACCGTTACACCCGGCGACGGCTCGTGGAGAAACGACACTTCGGTCTCGACGACAGCAGAGCCGGTGTTCGTGACTGCGTCATAGTCGGTGGTGCAAGAAACCGATCGAACGTGTATTGGTGCGCGTGCTTCGATGAATACGGAGCGATGCAATCCCGCCATCCACCACTGGTCTTGATCTTCCACGTAACTGTGGGCGCTATAGCGCACCACGACGATGGCCAACTCATTCTCCCCTGCTCGAACCGCATCGCTGATGTCGTACTCGCTGGCGAGTCGACTATCGGTGCCGTAGCCCACGAAGGTGCGGTTGACAAACACCATGTGCACGCTGTCGGCAGCCCCCAGGTGCAGCACCACTTGCTGCCTGAGCCATGCCCCCGGCAAGGTGAACGAGCGTCGGTAGATGCCCGTGGGATTGCGTTGTGGAAGATTCGGTGGGGGTCCATCGAACGGCATGTCGATGTTCGTGTAATGAGGTACGTCACCAACGCCCTGCATGGTCCAATTACCGGGGACTACCACGTGGTGCCATCGTTTTCCGAGTGTCGAGGAGCGGCCCCGCAATTCCGCTTCGCCGACCTGCAACGGCGCCTCCACCAGACGCAATCGCCATGTGCCATCCAAGGACTTTCGGCGAACCGCACGACTCTGACGCATTGCCTCCACCGAGTCGCTCACAACGAGAGGTGGACGCATCGGTAGACGATGCATTTCCACCACTGCGGGGTCCGTCCATGGTGCGGAGGGAAATATGCTCACCACATCTTCCATCTTTGCGGATGGTGCCGTAGTGCTTCGGTAGCCTGACAGCAGGTACACACGTGGTAAATCAGCAAAAGGATTCCGACTTCAGCCTGCTGGCCGGTGTTGACCTTCCTGGATTTTGGGAAACACTCAAATTGCGTTGGTGGGTGATTCCGGTCGTCGTGACCGTTGCGGTTGGTTTTCTGTGGGCACAGGAGTCCGACCTACGTACGAACCCCGGTTCGTACTACATCAGCGAGACGTACGAGGCCCGAGACCCAACCGCAGTACTTGCCAGTGTGGGTATCGACCCTGTGTCGGTTCGTTCGTTCCCGGATGCAAACAACCAACTGCTGCTGCTCCAAAGTGCGGCGGTAAAAGCCGAGATTGCCGAGCAACTCGGAAATGACGTTGCGGTGACGGTAACGCGCAGTCGACCCAGTTTTACCCTCGTCGACACCCTGGAGAGTGACGGCGAAAGCTCTTTTGTCTTCAGCAGTGCGGGAGTTCCGACGTACTCTTTTGCCTGCAACGAGCCGGTGAAGTCCGACTGCCAATCAGCCATCGCTGCGTACGTCGCCAAAACCACCGACATTCGGCGCGAGGCTTTGGCTGCAGGCTTGGCCGATCTTCGCGCGGTGCTGAGCCAAGTCAACTCCACGTCACCCAGTGACACCGTGGCGACAAAACTCGCAGCCCTCCAAGTGCTGGAACAGCGACTCGACACCCCGCTCTTGAAAGTGTCGGAGTACGAGGAGGCGATTGGTGCAACGCTCTCCAGCGTGCGACGTCCCACCTACACGTTTGGTGTTGCGGCGGGACTCGTGGTGGCCCTCCTCATCCTCTTGCAACTCACCTTCACCGACAGCAGAATTCGCTCCATGCGTCAACTGACGCGTATTGCTGGTTCGGATCGAGTGCTCGGACATCTGTCCAACACTCCCAACGAGGTGGGTGAACGTCGCACGGCACTGGGCATCCATGGCGCACTGGGTCGCTCTCACGCTTCCTCTGTGCGCTACATACCTCTCCGCAATGCGGTGTCCGACGAGGCTTCTCTCCAGCGCTTGACGGTAAGCGCCGGTGCCACGGGGTCCGTTGCGCCGCCGTTTGCAGAACTTAGTGTTGCCAAACTCAGCGAACCGTCAACCACCGAAGTTGACGTCATCGTGGTGCAACGAAACAAGGATCTGAGAAAAGACCTTGTGGAAGTCCTGGCTGCACTCGGGCGATCCGGTCGCCTCGTTGCCGGCGTACTACTGCTTGACTAACTCGTCGTTGTTTGCGGTTCGTCTCAGACGCGGCAAAAACAATCCGGCGATGAGGAGTGCCCAGAGGAAGTGTGTGCCGATGAAGAACGACTCCTGTGTTGCAGCCGTCAGGACAAACGCAACGATGAGAAAGCTGGGAACAGCTTCGCGGAGCGATGCCTGAGGGCCGATTTCTCGCATCCCGAACCACACCACACCCGCAAACAACATGGCGGCAAGCACGCCACCACCCAACAACAAGTCGTGATAGCCGTTATGTGACCAGTCGGTATCAAATATCGCCCACCATACGCCTTGACGGAAGAAGGAGGGAGTCTTTCGCGCCGCCATCCATCCCCAACCGTGAAATGGCTTTTCAAGGAATCCTGTCCAGTTCTGAGCCCACACTCCACTACGTGAATTGAACGTGAACAGCTCGGCAGACACCGTCGAAAGTCCACCAAACACTCGCAACGACATCAGGACGATTACTGATGAGATTGCGATTGCAAGTGATGCCGAGTACCTGCGAATGGAAGTCCAATAACGGTTCATGAGGACTCGTAGCAATTGCCATATCGCGAGAGCACATACTGCGACAGCAAGAGCAAGAGGCGACGTGCGTGACTCGGCCCGCCACATCGTCAATACCGCACCAATGGTGATGACGATGCTCGCAGCAACCACGAGTGGACCGCCGAAGTCTGTCCCTTTGCGCTGTGTGCTTAACATGCCGACAACTGCAAGGAGTGCAACTCCTGCAACCGGTGCCAGTGAATTTCGGTTGTAGTAGATACCAATCCAGTGCCCGTCTTCGGCGCTTACTGCACTATCCCAACCGCGTTGGATAGCGAACAGCGACACGGACATCCCGACAGACATTGCTGTCGCCACAATCTTCCAAAACTCTTCGGTCGAAAAACAGGTGGCGAGATAGATACCGAAACTCGTGGTCAAAATGAGAGACACAAACTCAGGCAATGAGTGTCGGGCAAACGTAGACCACGTCACACTCAACCCGAGCCAGAGCATGAGCGCTAGGAGTAATTGACTACGACACTCGCTAAAGACCGATGAACTGAGACGCCGGGACAGAAGAACCAGCGCAGGAAGTTGCACCACGACAAACGTTGCGAAGTATGCATGGCCCACGGTCGGCAGCGCAATGAACTGTTGATACTCCCC
>Ga0208231_1000403_pt1 | contig 12251 bp, 8 predicted proteins | sample LakMenEpi15Jun12_FD_150702 | JGI IMG/M metagenome (GOLD analysis project Ga0208231, IMG submission 150702) | Freshwater microbial communities from Lake Mendota, WI - 15JUN2012 deep hole epilimnion (SPAdes) | ecosystem: Environmental > Aquatic > Freshwater > Lentic | place: Lake Mendota, Madison...
AGCTTTTAGGAACAAATTGTAATCAAATACAGGTACATTGTCCTGTTTAGATGACTAGATTGAACATTCAAAAAATAATTAACTATGAAAAAGTTCATTTTAGCATGTCTTGTGGTAAGCAACATCATTGCTTGTTCTCCAAAAACAGAAACAGCTAGCACATTCGCGGCTCCTGCAGATTTAACAAGTTACAATCTTGACAGTTCTGCCAATATTGATTTGGTAAAAAAGATGATCACTGCTTTTGAAGCTGGAGATTCAGTGACTTATAGATCATGTTATGCAGATTCTGCTAAATTCCATGACAACGGGAATGACATGACTTTAGATCAAAATGTAGGCAATTTTAGTATGTTTAAAGGGAATGGTTTGACTTTTAAAGTGGTACAAGTAGATCCAATTTGGGAGATTGTGAATAAAGAAGCTGACAAAAATGGCGTTACAAATTATGTGATGTCTTTTCAAACTATGATCTTTAAAAAAGGCGAGAAAGAAGTGAAATTGATTATGAGTGTAGTAAATGGCATGAAAGATGGTAAAATTGTAGAAGAGTGGGGATTATACGATACAAAACCATTGATGGATTTAATAGCACAAAAATAGAATCATTTAGAACTATTTAAAGTTATGCTATTGTATAGCTTTAAGCCAAAAGAGCCCGTCATAGACGGGCTCTTTTGGCTTAAATTTTTTTTCAAATTGTTTCAAGTTGAATAGAATGATACTAAAGACCATGCTTTTATTATATGTCAAATAATCTTAATTTAATTCCCTATTTGACTCAAATATGGTGTATTGTAAAGCCATTAAACCCACTTTCCATATTATTGTCTAAAATCTTAACAAAAGCATGATTTTGGCGTATAAATTGGTTATTTTCAAAAGCGCTTTTTGTGCTATGTCTCTATCAATATGTCAAATATTCGTTTTTTAATATTTACCTTTTTCTTTTGTGCTTTTAGCATAGCAAATATTAATGCGCAGGATTTTTCGAATAAGGGTAAAGAATTTTGGGTGGTGTTTCCACCGCATGCACCTAGTGGTAATAGTTTAGCTGAATTATCTTTATACATTAGTTCTGATAAAAATACAAGTGGGCATATTGTGATTAATGGAGATTCAACTCCATTTAATATTATTGCATTTAAGCCTCAGGAATTTATACTACCAAGAGGTAAGACTTATGTAAGTGGTGCTGAGTCTGCTACAGTTGATTCTTTAAAAAAAATAGTTTTAAATAAAGGCATTAAAGTGATTGTGACCGAAGGTAAGCCAGGCGTTGTGTTATACGCGCATATGTATGCCAGCGCGCGCTCTGCAGCTTCTATTATTTTACCTACTTCTGTACTTGAAAAAAAATATCAAGTTATTTCTTACACTCAATCTGCGCAGCCAGTATCTGGAGCAGAGGTCAATGAATTTAGAAGGTCTCAATTTAGTGTAGTCGCAGTAGAGGATAATACTGTGATTCGAATTCAATTAAGAAAAAGTGGGCAAATCTCAGGATCACCTTATGATGTGGAGCTGCCTAAAGCAGGAACCATCTATTCCTTTCAAGATCCGATTGATTTAACAGGCACTTCTATTGAATCTGTTTCGATCGATGGAAGTGTTTGTAAAAAAATTGCAGTTTTTAGTGGAAGTAGTAGTCTTTCAATTGGAAATAATGGATCGGTTGATCCATTGTACCAGCAATCTTATCCTATGAATTCTTGGGGGTTAAATTATTTTATCACACCTTATCAAGGGAAAAATAAATTTAATATACGCGTTTTAGCTAAAGAGGATGGAACGAAAGTAATGATCAATGGACAAGAGGTTTTACTAAGTGCCAATACATTTAAAGATTCTAGTTATATAAATCAAGCTGCATTTGCTATCAATTCCAATAAACCCATTGCGGTTGCACAATATACACTGACAGATGCTGCCGATATTGGTGTGGGTGATCCAGATATGGTGATTTTAAATCCGGTGGAACAAAATATCAATGATGTCACGGTTTTTTTAACACCTAAATTTAGAATTGATTCCCTTGATCAAAATATCAATGTGGTGATAAGAAATGAGGGTATTCCTAGTTTTAAAATTAATGGACAAAAACCAACTAGTACTTTTATTAAAATAGCTAATACCAACTATTCTTATTTACAAGAAAGATTCAAGGTTGTAGACGCATATTTAAGTATTAGATTGACCTCTGATAGCGGTTTCAATGCTTTTTGTTATGGATTTGGCCCTTTTGAATCCTACAGCTATAGTGCAGGAACCAATGTGAAAGATTTATTTCAAAAATTACTAATCACCAATAAGTTTACATCAGTGGATGCCAATGCGGTGACTTGCAAAGGCGCTCCCTTTATTGCATCCATCACCCTGCCCTACAAGCCCAATGTATTAAAATGGAAAATCCCTTCCTTTGATCCAGTAGACGATCCATCTCCAAAACCAATTGATTCAACTTTAGTAAGTGGTAAAATGATTTACACCTACAAATTAACTAAGGAATTGATTTATCAAACAGCGGGCACTTACACCATTGAGGTGATTGTGAATAATCCACTAGGGGATGGTTGTAGTGGTGAGCAAGAAATAAGTTTTGACTTAGAAGTATTAGAGCCACCCAAAGCACTCAATAAAATAATTACTAGTAATTGTGTTGCTGATTCTGTGAGTTTTGCAGATGCAAGTATCGTTAATGCAAATGATAAGAAGATAACTAATTATAAATGGGATATCGGTAATAATATTTTTAAAGATTATTCGTCTAATTTTAAATTTAAATATGATACTGCTGGCAAATATGATGTTAAATATTTTTTAATTACAGAAATTGGATGCATAAGCGATACGCTAACTAAAACAATCCAGTTAGATGATTTACCTACTGTTAAATTTAATTTTTCATCTATCACCTGTCAAAATAAAGAGATTCTTTTTACGGATTCCTCTACGGCAAAAGGCACTACTATAATTGATAAATGGGTTTGGAATTTTGGAGACAGTTCGACTATTGATACCCTTTCATCAAATGCAGTGGTAAAGCATAGTTATGCAGACGCAAAAAAGTTTAACGTTAAACTGTCAACTATCACTAAAAATGGATGTCAGAATACACTAGAGAAAGAAATTACAAGTCATCCTAACCCACTTGTTGGTTTTATTATGCCAGAAATTTGTTTAGAGGATTCCTTTGCTAAATTTATAGATACCACTAAAATTGCAAATAACACCAAAGGCTTTAAATACAAATGGAATTTTGGGGATAATGATAATACCTTATTTCCCAATACGGATACTACAGCCAATCCAATACATCGATATTTAAAACCTGGTGAATACAATGTTTCACTTGAAGTCAAAAGTATAGATGGATGTATCAGTGCCGATACGAGTGTATTCACAGTGAATGGATCTAAACCTAGGTCCACATTTTTAGTTCAAAACGATACCGCTTTATGTAGTAATAAGGAAGTCATCCTTATCAATAATTCTGCTGCGGATATTGGAGCAGTAGGTAAATTAATTATTTATTGGGACTATGATAGAGATCAATTAGACACAACTGTAGATGAAAATCCTACAATTGGGAAAAGCTATAAACATAATTATAAAAAATATAGTTTCCCGGATACAACAAATTTTAAGATAAAATTAGTGGCTTATACTGGGGGTAGTTGTTTTGATGATACCGTACGAGATATTTCAATTGTACCTCCACCTAGTAAGGTGACTACTTTTCTTACAAAAAATTACGTTTGTAAATTTGATACGCTTCATATTAATAGAGAAATCATTGGTGGGCTAAAACCATTTAATGAAATTTGGTCCGTTGATAAAACGACTGCTGCAAATTTTTCAGCAAATATTTTAAACGGATTAATGCCTGAAAATATTAATATCTCATTGAAGCTAATTGACCCTAAAAAATGTGAATACGATTTTAAGAATCTAAATAACTTGAATGTTCGTGCTATTCCAACAGCCATATTAAAAGCTAAGGATACGGTTATTTGCAATGGAGATCCAATTACTTTATTGGGCTCAGGTGGAAATACTTACAGTTGGCTATTTAATGATATCACTAAATATGCAACCAATACCATTGACACATTTGCAACATCACAAAATGGAAACTATACGCTGATTGTGAATGATGGATTTTGTAATTCATTAAAATCAGATCCTATATTGATAAAAGAATTAAACATACCGGTTTATACCTTAAGTTATAATCCATATAGTTGTATAAAAGGTAATCTAGTCATTAATACAAATGCAAAAGATCAAAAAAATGTCTATTTAAAATGGGAGTTTGGAGATGGCAAAACTTTTAACCAAGCACAACCTGTTTCCCATAGTTATGATAGTGTTGGCAGCTACCTAATAAAATTATCAGTAAAGAATGACTATTGTCCAAAGTATGAATATCAATTAAGTGGAGATTTGGTTAAAGTAGTAGCACCATTGCCGCCTTCTAAATTCACGCTATTTGTGCTTGCAGATCAGGACACTTTATTGTCTCCTAAAAAAGTAGATTCAGGCTATATACAATATAAATGGTCGCCTTCATTTAATCTTTCAAATTCATCCATTCCCAAGCCAATGTTCAGGGCGAATAGCTCAATACAATATACTTTAAAAAGGACAGATCCAGTAACCGAATGCTTTATCAATGATATCTATAACATAGATGTTTCAACTGCGATTGTGGTTTCTGTTCCTAAAGCTTTCACACCAAATAGAGACAACCTCAACGATGTTTTAAAAATTGAATATGGCGCAGGATTAAAAACTTTTAACTACTTCAGAATATTCAATCGCTTTGGTAAAATTGTATTCCAAACAAATAGAGTAACTGAAAGCTGGGATGGTAAATTCAATGGCCTAGATCAGGAAATGGATGCTTATACCTATTTGATTGATTATGTTACTTATAAAGATGAGCACATTACAAAAACCGGGTCCTTTCTTTTATTAAGATAAATGCGTAAAATCATACAATTCATATTAGGATCTTTTCTTTTGTCATTTGCACAAGATACTTGCGCGCAAACGCCTTATTCATCACAAAATTTTAATTTAAATAACTTCTTTAACCCTGCCACTTCTGGTTTTGGAATAAACAATAAAGTACAAACATTATTTAGAACACAATATGAAGGCGTTGGAAGTGCTTTTAGAACAATTGGAATTGCTGCAGACGTTGCATTATTAAGAAAAAAAAGTTATGATAAAAATAATCTTTTCGGATTGGGTGTACAGGCAGTATCTGAACAAGTATTAGATGGTGTTTTACAAACCAATGCTGTTTCTTTTAGCATAGCCAATCGGCTTTTTTTAAATGAAGCAAAAACTAGCAGTATTGCATTAGGTATTAGCTCGACATTCATTACAAGGACGATAGATGTTTCAAGACTTACTTTTGGAGATCAGTATAATTCTGGAAGATTATTCAATGCAACTAGTTTAGAAGTTGTCAATGCTATACCAAGTAAATTTTCATCTAATGTGGGGTTATTATATACCTTATCAAATGAACGAACATTTTTTCAATTTGGCGGAAGCTTATTTTATATTAATCGAAGTTCAACGGAACAAGCACTCGAAAAATTTGAAGAATCCTATCAAACTCTAGCACAAATTAATTTTGAAAAAAAGATTTGGGAAAATAACACGATTGCATTTCATGCAGATTATCAAAATAGGTTTGAAAGCGAATTTATTTACGCAGGTGCAGTATTTAGCTTTCCACTCAATACAAAAGAACAAAATCCTGATCGTTTTTATATCGGATGCTTTTATAGAACAAAAGACGCTACCATACCATATGTAGGCTTATTTTATAATAAATACAAATTCGGATTGAGTTACGATATTTATCAATCAAATATGACTTTATCAAGTTTAAGGCCTCAGACTTTTGAGTTTACCATTTCTACAAATATCAGTCATCGAGTAACAGATAAATTAGTCAGCTTATTTAACTAATCAATGGCATTGCTTATTTTTAAGTTTTAACCATTTTAAATTTGAGGTTTTAGGGGAATCATCTAATTTTACACTTACAAATATTCGTTCAATGAGTAAGATTTTAGTGATAGGTGCAGGTGGGCAGCTGGGGACGGAACTTACAAAAGCTTTATCAGACAAGTACGGAAAGGAGCGTGTTCTTGCAACCGATTTTCAGGAGTCAGTAGGTAGCAAGTTCGACTACTGTTCTTTTCAAACTTTGAATGTAATGGATAAGGACAGCTTGGCTTTGATTGTTACAAAGGAATCTGTAACAGAAATCTATCATTTGGCTGCAATACTATCTGCTTTAGGCGAAAAAAATCCTGTACAAGCCTGGGATTTGAATATGGGTGGTCTATTAAATGTATTAGAAGTGGCAAGAGACCATAAAATTGAAAAAGTTTTTTGGCCAAGTTCCATTGCTGTTTTTGGTCCTAATTCTGATAAAGACCAAACACCACAAAGGGCATTCAAGGATCCCAATACGGTGTATGGCATTTCAAAATTAGCAGGCGAACATTGGTGTGAATATTATTTCAATAAATATGCTGTAGACGTAAGGAGTTTAAGGTATCCTGGTTTAATTGGCTACAAGTCTTTACCTGGTGGAGGTACAACTGACTATGCAGTAGACATTTATCATAAAGCAGTAAAAGGTGAAAATTTTACTTGTTTCTTGAGTGAACACACTTATTTACCAATGATGTATATGGATGATGCCATTAAAGCTACCTTGGATTTAATGGATGCGCCAAAGGAAAATATCACAATTCGTACAAGTTATAATCTTTCAGGTATGAGTTTTTCACCAAAGGAAATCTATCAAAGCTTGTTGGATTTTTATCCAAATTTCGAGATTGAATATCAATCAGACTTTAGACAACAAATTGCAGACAGTTGGCCAAATAGCATCGATGATAGTGCTGCAAAAAAGGATTGGAACTGGCAACCTGCATTTGATTTAAAAGCAATGACAGCAACCATTGTAAAAAACTTGCCAGCATATTTTAATTATAAGGATCCAAAATAAATTATATGTACAATAAATTACAACCATTTTTAGAAAAGGAAATAGAAGGCATCAAAGAAGCTGGATTATATAAAAAAGAAAGAATCATCACTTCGGCTCAGGGAGCAGAAATCACGATACAAGGCGGCCAACAAGTGTTGAATTTTTGTGCCAATAATTATTTAGGCTTATCCTCACATCCAAAAGTGATTGAGGCAGCAAAAGCAGCGATTGATACACATGGATTTGGTTTATCCTCTGTACGTTTTATTTGTGGTACGCAGGATATTCATAAAACATTAGAAGCAAAAATTGCAACTTTTTTAGGTACAGAAGACACTATTTTATATGCAGCAGCATTTGATGCAAACGGCGGTGTGTTTGAACCCTTGTTTGGCGAAAAGGATGCGATTATTTCGGATTCATTAAATCATGCATCTATCATTGATGGGGTAAGACTCACAAAGTCAATGAGGTATCGATACGAGCACAATTCAATGGAGGACTTAGAAGTAAAATTAAAAGAAGCCATTGCTGCAGGAGCGGTCCAAAAAATCATTGTGACGGATGGCTCATTCTCTATGGATGGCACCATTGCACAATTAGATAAGATTGTGGAATTGGCCGAAAAATATGAAGCGCTAGTGATGATAGACGAATGTCATTCTACAGGTTTCTTAGGAAAAACTGGAAGAGGTGTGCATGAATTAAAAGGGGTGATGGGTAAGGTAGATATTATAACAGGCACTTTAGGAAAAGCATTGGGCGGGGCCTCTGGAGGATTTACATCTGGTAAAAAAGAAATCATTGATTTATTAAGACAGCGTTCAAGACCTTATTTATTTTCAAATACATTAGCCCCTTCAATTACTGGGGCATCTATTGCCGTCTTTGATTTATTATCACAAACCACAGAGCTTAGAGATACTCTAGAAGCAAACACGGTTTATTTTAGAGAAAAAATTACTGCTGCAGGATTTGATATTAAACCAGGTACGCATCCAATTATTCCAATCATGTTATATGATGCAGTCATATCTCAAAAAATGGCAGAAAAATTATTAGAAAAAGGTATTTACGTGATTGGATTTTATTATCCAGTCGTTGCGAAAGGTCAGGCAAGAATCCGTGTGCAAATTTCTGCAGCACATACTAGAGCGCATTTAGACCAAGCTATACAAGCATTCATAGAAGTGGGCAAGGAATTGGGTGTGATCAAATAAAATCTGATTTTTAAAACTTAGGAGCTCAACAAAATAAAAAGGGTTTACGACTATTAGATCGTAAACCCTTTTTTAATCTCTCTTATTAAACATCAAAGCAACTAATCTTTCGATTTGAATGCCCGATCTTATTTTTGAAATTATTTAGGTAATACAACAGCATCCAAAACGTGGATTAAGCCATTGCTTGCAGCTAAGTCTGTAGCAACTACAGTTGCAACACCACCTTTCTCGTCTGTCAAGATTACTTTACCACCTTTAATAGAAGCAACTAAGTTACCACCACTAACAGTTTTTAAAGTAACTGAACCACCACCATCTGTAATTGCTTTCACAACAGCAGCAGCATTAAAACTACCTGATACAACGTGGTAAGTTAAAATTTTAGCTAAAGTTGCTTTGTTTTCAGGCTTAAGTAGGTATTCTACTGTACCAGCTGGAAGTTTACCAAATGCAGCATTCACTGGTGCGAATACTGTAAAAGGTCCTGCGCTTTGTAAAGTTGCAACTAAGTCAGCGGCTTTAACAGCAGCAACTAAAGTTGTGTGGTCTTTTGATCCTACAGCAACGTCTACTAATGTTTTTTGAGCGTTTACTGTGATTGTGCTAGCAACAATTGCAAAAGTTGCTAGTAATAAGTTTTTGATTTTCATATTTTATGTTTGATAGTATAACATCTTATCGCATGAATTGTTCGGCTTAAAAGATGAAAATAAGGTGGATTATAATTTAGTTCATTGACAATCAACACACAAGAACAAAAAATTAATATTAAGTATACATTGCGGTTTATTAATCTTATATTTAGATATAATCACAAATCAAATATGCTAAAAAAATTTACCCCTTCCGACTACTTAATGCTTATTGCGGCGTTTTCATCATTAATTTTTTCTGAATTACTATGGTTTAAAGGAGAAAAAGAAGCTGCAATATTCATCGGTTTATGGGTTCCTTCAATCCTAGGATTTGCGATTTTTTTAAAATTAATAAATAACAAGAATGATTGATATCATACCATATTTTGCAGCATTTGTAACAGTACTATTTGGAATTGGTTTCGTCTTAGCACTTAATAAATTTAAAGGGTATAAATAGTTTATTTATGAAAAAGTTTTTACAAATAGCGAGTAATAACTTTGATTCCTACTTTAATTCTAAAGTGATTAGAAAAATCGAGTTGCTTCTTTTAAGGGCTGCTGTTTTTTCTTTTATACTGCATTTATTGATTATCTATTTAGGTAATCATTTTAACTATTTTCATAATGTTCAACATAGTTATCTAAAGGCCATCTACACCCCTTTTAGTTTTATTCTTTTTTATGAAGTTTTTCTATTGATTATTATTATTCCGAATTCCATATCAGAGTTTATTGGTAAGCAGTTTGAGGTCATTACATTAATTACTTTGAGGAGTTTTTTCCATGATATTGCTGACTTTAATACAAGTGAAGCCATCCATTTTCAAAATCCGGCTTTTTTAAGTTTACTCTATGACTTAGGTGCTTCAATTGTGATGTTAGGTTTCACTATCGTTTATTATAAAATTTACAATAGTAGTAATAACAAGGAAGTCATTAGAGAATTAAATCAATTTATCAATATCAAGAAATTAGTTTCCTTGAGTATGATTGTTGTGTTATTAATTTTAAGTATAACTAGTTTATTGAATTGGTCAATGGACATGGTTGAAGCATTAAGAATAAATGACCGTTATCCAAATCCTAATACGGTTTTTTACGAAGACTTTTTTTCTATCATGATATTTGTGGATGTATTATTACTTATCATATCATTTACTTTTCATTCTTCTTTTTTCATCATTTTTAGAAATGCAAGTTTTATCATCACGACTATTTTATTGAGGATGTCTTTAACGATAGAAAAGCCCATGAATTATCTAATCATTATCGTTGGCTTTTTATTTGCAATTGCCTCCTTCTTCTTATACCGATTTAGGTATGTACATCATAAAAGAGAGCTGTAAATTAGTTTTGATGCTTTTTCATGCATTCAACAATCAGCTTGATTTTTTGTTATATTCTTTATTAAACGCAACCACATGACATTTCAAGCACAATTGGACCACTTAATTATAGAAAAGCAGGCTATTCCTGAGGCTTTTGCATTACCAGAATTAATCAATCAAAAGACCTATCTATCTGACGGTGAACTAGTTAGTTGGGATGGTCCAACCCATGAGGTCTTTTCACCCATTTGTATGCACACCCCAGATGGTGTACAGCGCATTAAGATAGGATCCTATCCTGTATGTACCGAGAAGGAAGCTATGATCGCATTGGATGCAGCATGTAAAGCCTATAATGATGGTAGAGGTGAGTGGCCAACCATGTCTGTAGCGCAAAGAATCAATTGTGTTGAACAGTTCGTTGTAAAAATGTTAGCACAAAAAGAGATTGTGGTGAAGTTGATCATGTGGGAAATTGGCAAAACCTATGCAGACTCAGAAAAAGAGTTCGACAGAACTGTTGAATATATATATGCTACCATTGAAGCTTTAAAGGATATAGACAGAGACTCTTCAAGATTCACAATTGAGCAAGGCATTGTTGCTCAAATAAGAAGATCACCATTAGGGGTTGTATTGTGTATGGGTCCATTCAATTATCCTTTAAATGAAACCTTCACTACTTTGATTCCAGCAATCATTATGGGAAATACCTTATTGTTTAAAGCGCCTAAGCATGGAACTCTACTCCACTATCCAATGTTAGAAGCATTTAAATCTTGCTTTCCAAAAGGTGTAGTGAATACAATTTATGGAAGAGGCAATGTGATCATCCCTGCATTGATGGAGTCTGGAAAGATCAATGTATTGACTTTAATTGGATCAAGTAAAGTAGCCAATCAATTAAAAAAATTACATCCAAAAGTAAATAGACTTAGAGCAATTCTAGGTTTAGATGCTAAGAACGCAGCTATTATCACAAAGGATGCGGATATTAAATTAGCTGTTCAAGAAACAGTATTAGGATCACTATCATTTAATGGACAAAGATGTACTGCACTTAAAACAATTTTTGTGCATCAATCTATTGCAAAAGAATTCATTGAATTATTAAAAGAGCAAGTGGCAAAATTACAATTTGGATTGCCATGGGAAAAAGGTGTGACTTTAACACCATTACCAGAACCAGGTAAGCCAGCTTATTTAAATGATTTAATAGAAGATGCTAAATTACATGGTGCATCTGTGATGAATGAAAATGGGGGCACTATCAAAGAAACATTTTTCTATCCAGCTATTTTATTTCCTGTGAACAACAAGATGAAAGTATATGTGGAAGAACAGTTTGGTCCTATCATTCCAGTTATTCCATTTGAAGATATTGAAGAGCCTATCCAATACATCATTGAGTCAACACATGGACAGCAAGTGAGTTTGTTCTCAAAAAATCAAGCTGAATTAGCAAGTTTAATTGATCCATTGGTAAATCAAGTAAGCAGGGTGAATATCAATTGTCAATGTCAGCGAGGCCCAGATAGTTTTCCGTTTACAGGACGTAAGGATAGTGCAGAAGGTACTTTGTCTGTAGTGGACGCATTAAGGTCTTTCTCTATTAGGTCTTTAGTGGCAGCAAAATTAACCGAAGAGAACAAGCATATCATCAATGATATCGTATCCTCTCATCATTCAAATTTCTTAAGTACTAAGTTTATATTTTAAGTTCAAAAATATTAAATAAAAAAGCCTGCTATTTTATTCATAGTAGGCTTTTTTATATAGTGTATTGTAAGAATGAGGTTATACAATATTATTCAAAAATTCTAAGGCTGTTCCCAGTAAGTGTAGTTTTATATTCTTTTAATGACGAAGCTGCGGGACCGACAAGCACTGCACCTTTTGTACTAAATGCGGAACCGTGACCAGAACAATAAAAGCGATTGCTACTTGCTTGAAATTCTAGTGTTACTTGTTGATGGGTACACAAAGAACTCACTGCTAAAAATTCATTGGTAAGCGTTCTTGCAATAATGATATT
>Ga0208231_1000405_pt1 | contig 12236 bp, 14 predicted proteins | sample LakMenEpi15Jun12_FD_150702 | JGI IMG/M metagenome (GOLD analysis project Ga0208231, IMG submission 150702) | Freshwater microbial communities from Lake Mendota, WI - 15JUN2012 deep hole epilimnion (SPAdes) | ecosystem: Environmental > Aquatic > Freshwater > Lentic | place: Lake Mendota, Madison...
GTTACAATACAGCCTTCTAATTCAGGTAAAGAACAGAACGGTAAAAATGCCAAACAAGGTCCACGTCCTTGTACGCTATCTAACATTGTTTGGTATTTTAAATTGGATGTAAATATATTTTTTTGTTCTGGTCTTAATTCTTGGTAATCATTACGATCTTTTTGTAACGATACTTCTTCTGGTCTCCAAAAGAAACCTAATTGTTGTTGTGTTAACTTATCAAAAATAGGATACTTAAACGTATCATACCTTTGTACGGCCAAATCATCACCAAAAAACATTTGTGCTTTGGTAAAATCTAAACCTTTTGCTTTATTAAAAACTGACCTACTCATAATTATATTTTACACGATTCGCAATCGTCATCTTCCTTTGTTATTGTTTCTGGCACGTTGTCTTTAAAACCTACTGGATGTGCCGGTTCATCCTCATCTCTCTTACCATCATATGTATTTTGGTAATAGGACGTTTTCCAACCATACTTATAGGTTGTTAATAGGTCGTTAATCATTTCTGATAATGGCGTTTGGCCACTATCGTAGTTTTCTGGATTATATGACCAGTTACCACTTATTGCTTGGTCAAAATACTTTTGCATCACTGCGACTACATTTATATATCCTTCATTTGATTTCATATCCCAAAGTAAGGTATAAAAATTCTTTAATTGATTATAATTAGGTACCACTTGTTTCAATGGTCCTTTCTTAGATTTCTTTATAGACAAGTAATCTCTTGGTGGTTCTATACCATTTGTTTCATTAGATACAACACTTGAAGATTCTGATGGCATTTGAGCCGAGAGTGTGCTATGTCGGAGGCCGGTCTCAACAATATCCTTCCTCAATTTCTCCCAATTAAATGATAGTTTTCTAGTAACTATTTCGTCTACCTCTTTTTTATAGGTATCAATTGGTAAGATACCATCAGAATATTTTGTACGATTAAAGTACTCACACTTACCTTTTTCTTTTGCTAATTGATTGCTGGCTTTCAATAGATAATATTGAAATGCTTCAGTTAATTCATCTACTAATTTCCAAGCTGCCTTCTCGTGGTACATTACTTTTTCTCTTGCAAGATAATGTGCTAGACCAATATAACCTATACCTAAACTTCTTCTGGCCTTAGTTGATACTTCTGCTGCTTTAACTGGATATTCTTGGTGATCTATAATTTCATCTAACGATCTTACTGATAGATCACATAATGATTCTAATTCATCAAAATCTTTTAATATACCTAAATTGATTGCTGATAATATACATAATGCAATCTCTCCATCACCATCTATATGTTGTAATGGTTTAGTAGGTAATGTAATCTCTTGGCAAAGGTTTGACATTGTAATTGTATCTTTAAATGATGAGTGTGTGTTACAATGATCTATATTCATAATATAGATACGGCCTGTTTCTGCACGTTCTTTTAATAAACTTTGTATTAATTCTTGTGCTGATATTTTTTTCTTTTTGATAGATGTTTTCTTTTCATATTCTTCATATAACTTATCAAATTTATCTGTACCCCAAGCTTCATATAAATCTGGTACTTCGTGTGGTGAAAATAAAGTTATTTGTTCATCATTAATAAATCTTTGATAAAATAATTTGGATAGTTGAATTGAGTAATCTAATTTTCTTACTCTATTATCTTCTGAACCTTTATTGTTTTTTAAAACTAATATATCGGATATTTCTTGGTGCCATATAGGAAAATGAACTGTTGCACTACCACCTCTTACACCGTTTTGTGTACAACATTTAACTGTTGCCTCAAACTTTTTAAGAAATGGTATTACACCAGTGTGCTGAACTTCGCCACCTCGTATACGTGAATTAATTCCTCGTATGCGGCCTGCGTTAATTCCAATGCCTGCCCTTTGTGCAATATAACGGCCGATAGCCATATCACCAGTAAATATACTTGGTAGAGTATCATCAATATCAACAAGAACACAACTAGCATACTGCTTAACAGGAGTCCTAACACCAGCCATAACAGGAGTCGGAATATTAATTTTAAACCTTGAAATAGCATCATAATATTTTTTGACATAAGTCATCCTTTTTTCTTTTGGGTATTTTGCAAATATCGTTGCCGATATAAGCATATACATAAACTGAGGAGTTTCGTAAACTTCTCCTGAACTTCTATCTTGTACTAGGTATTTGTCTATTACTTGTCTTAACCCAGCGTATGTAAAATTGTAATCTCTTGTGTGGTCTATCCACATATTCATACGATCAAATTCTGACTTGTCGTATAGTTTTAAAATATCTGCATCATAAACTTTTATGTCAACACCTTTTTTTGTGTGGTCATATAAATGTGGATGGTCCCAAAGTTTTCTAAAAATACTTTTTCTTAAACTGAATAATAATAATCTTGCGGCAACGTATTGATAGTTAGGTGTTTCTAATGAAATTAAATCTGAAGCTGACTTAATAAGAATTTGTTGTATCTGATCTGTAGATATGCCATCAAAAAATTGTAAACCACTTTTCATTTCAACTTGTGAAGCTGATACGCCTGTTATATCTTCACAAGCAAACTCCACCATTTGATGTATCTTTTCAATATTAAGAGGTTCTTTTTCTCTGGAGTTTCTTTTCTGTACTAAAATTTGTTCAGTTGTCATATACTACATTTCTTCCAGGTGTTTAGTTTACTTAATGCGGATAACTTATTGTGTGTATTGTTACTTATAATAGTTTGAACCTCTGGAATTGTCTTACCAGATATAATTAAATCGTTAATATCTTTGCATTTTGTATCATCTGGCCAGATAAAAATATTATAATTGCTGTCTATTATTTTATACATACGTTTTACTATTTCTTTATTACGAGGTTCATTATCAAAGATGTAAGTTACATTATCAGGATTTGTTTTCAATGTCAAGTCTGCACCTGCAGCTGCCAAACAATTATCTATAAACAAACTATCAATAGGGCCTTCTGTTATGTATATATGCTTTTGAAAATTAACTCTTTCTAAACCATAAATTTTTTGTTTAGACTCGTCTAATTTAATAGTTAAATATTTTGGTTGTTCATTACCAAAGGCTCTACCTTGAAATGCAAATAAATTACCAGTTGTATCGTAGAAAGGTATTATCAATCTTGGATGTTCACCTGTAAAATTATTAAATGTATCTGGTTTAATTTTGTTAACTAAAGACATAAACTCCATACTTAAATGTAATACATCAAAATACTTTTCTGGTATTTTTCTTTTAACAACATACTTTCTGGCAGGATGAGCAGCAGGTAAATCTGCAATTGTAGGTAAATCTTCTATTATATTTACCTCTTTAAACACTGGTGGTTTAAAATCAAACTTTGGTTCTGGTGTTGCTGGTGCCGAACCTTTATATCTTTCTAATGTATATTCACTATGTAATTTAGCATCTAAAAACTTAATGAAGTTGGCCAGATTTTGGCCCATACCACAGTTGTGGCATTTAAAGAACATATCGTTCTTAACTCTATAAAGATAGGCTCTTGCTTTTGTTTTATTCTTCTGTGAATCACCACAGTGAGGGCATCTAAAGTTAAATAAATGGTCGTTTTTTCTTTTGAATTTACTTAGCCTAGACGATAGAATATTAATAAATTTTAGATCAATATAAGATGACATAACACAGTATATAATATACTATACTTTGTCTTATTTGTCAACCTAGTTAAATAGGCTTAATAGTTTATTGAAGTCTTTAGTTATTAGAAATACTATTACTATGGCCGCACCTAGTAATATCCATCTGGCCTTTTCAAGCATACCTACTCTACTGCCTATGTCATTACGTAATGCTTTTATCTCTATGAGTAATCTTCGTTCTATTTGATTAATTTCTCTTTGCAACTCTCGGTATACACTGTCTATTTCATCAGCTCTATCTTTGATCTTTTCAAATATAATCTCGTCTGTTTTTTCTTGACGGTCTATTTTAACCTCGTGTACGGCCAACATTGATTTAATAGATGTAGAAACATCTGTTAGCTTCTCAATAGCCGTATCTAAACGATTATTAATGTTGCCAACGTTTTCAAGGTCTTTTTTAATACCTTCTAACTCTACTCTTATATCTAAGTTGTCGTTGTCCATACTTGTTCTATCTCTCTAAGAGATGTTTTTTAATTAGCAATTTAAAAATTACTTTGGTACGCTAGGCGTAGTTATGTATTTTTTGCTGTTACTTATATTTATGTTAATTAGCTCGTCTATATGTGCCCATTGGGCGCCTATCAAAATACTCAAAATAAAAAATATAACGGTTATTATTTTGTAAACTTTTGACATAATTGGAATACATTTGTACTCTTTTCTCCTTTGTTAACTTTTTATTATAACATAAACGGCGCAAATAATAATTATTACGGAAAGTAAAATTTCCATATATTGTCCTTTTGTTATGTTTGATTGTTTACTACGCTACTTTATTAAATAGTTGTTGATTGTGCATAAGTCGTAGTCTTTCCATTTTCCATAGTTTGGTTAATGTTCGTCTTTTTCTTCTCTCTTTTTGTTTTCTTATCTGTATCCAGTTTAAATTTAATAAGTATAATTTAAGTTTCTTTTCATTTCTAATTTGTCTTTTTGCTATCTTTCGTAACTTTCTTATCTTTAGTAGGGTTAACATTGTTATCCTTTACTGTATAGATTGATACCATATTTGATTTGCCTTTTACTTGTACATCATCTAATTTAGAAAAGTTGAATTGATTTGAAATGTCTTTATAAGTATCTTCGCCAACTACTAATGTAGCATCATAGTTTTTACTCACGCCTTCTAATCTACTTGCTAGATTAACAGCATCTCCTAGTACTGAATAGTCAAACCTTTGATTACTACCCATATTGCCAACAACGGCCTTTCCCGAGTTAATACCTATACCAATATTTAGTTTATCGCCGAACTCACCAGAGTCGTTTAATTCTTTAAGTTTATCAATCATTTCTAACGCTGATTTAACTGCCATTTCTTTATGATTTGGACAATCTAATGGTGCGTTCCAAAATGCCATAATACAATCTCCCATATACTTGTCAATTGTTCCTTCATTCTTCATAATTATCTCGGTCATTGGTGTTAAAAATTTATTAATGACTAATGTTAAACCTTGTGGATTAGATTGATACTTTTCTGATATAGGAGTAAAGCCTCTTATATCACAAAATAAAAATGTTAACTCTTTTGTTTCACCACCTAATTTTAATAATTCAGGATTGTCTTGTAATCTCTTTACCATTTTAGGTTCTAAGTAATGTTCAAATTGTTTTTTGATTTGTTGTTTTAATTGAAACTCTAAAACAAAACGATTAAAGATACTGTGTAAACCTACTAGTGTAATTGTTATTATAATCCAACTTGCATCTGCTAAAAGTAAATAATTATTAAATAGATATAAGGTACCAAACACACTTGCAACATATAATACAAGCATATTTAAACCTACAATCCAATAAGGTGTAAATCTTGTAAGTATAACTAGAATTAAACCTATAACAATAGACACAAGTAATTCTATAAAAGGACTTATATCATATCTCTTTATATGTTTACCATCTAATACTGTTTGTAATGTTGATGCTGACAATACATATTCATATTGTTCACCAACTGGTGTGGCAATTATACTATTCAATCCTTCTGCTGTAAGACCTATTACGATTGTACGGCCTTTAAACTTAGAGAAGTCATCTTCAGCGGCAGATATGGTTTCAAACTTTTTATTCCAGTGTAACCATATTCTGGCATTTGCATCTGTATTGATTGTTTCAAAACCAGGAACTCTTACTGCAATAATACCAGCATCACCGGCCTTAATCTGATAACTAGGTGCTTCTGTTAATACTCTTATAGTTTCAATGGCCATCGCCGGATAAGTTTCTTCGCCTATCTTCATTATCAAAGGTATTCTTCTAACTACACCATCTTTCTCTGGTGCTGTATTAATAACTCCTACACCATCTGCGTTCTGACCTATCTCTTTAATTGGCCCTAACATACCAGACCATTCAAATAGATAAGGTATAGGGTCGCCTATCTTCGCCACGCCTCTTGGTACTGCGTTTCTATTTGTTTGTGTTGTACCGACTTGAGCAACTATAACACCATTGTTTTTAATTGTATCAATAAGAACTTGGTCACCACCTAATCTATCTGGTTCTGAGAACAGAACTGGAACCATTATAACACCTACTTCAGCTTCTCTTAGTTTAATTATAAGATTAGCAAGTACATCTCTTTTCCAAGGCCATTGGCCATATTTTTCAATAGACTTTTCGTCTAGTGTTATTACACCTATGTCTTTAGATAATTCTTTTTTCTCTTGTTGTATGAGTAAATCAAACGATTTGAGTCTTAATATTTCTTTTACTAAAGGGTCTTTTAATCCTATAAATGCCAATACAAATACAGTTACAAAACAAAATGTCCAATGTGTTAATATTTTTTTTATCATTGTTGTGTTACCGTTGCACTACAAGTTCCTGTTGTACACACCTGTTGTAAATAATAATTTTGATTTGAACTAGCATCTTGTGTTAAATTTAATGTTGTAGGGTTTCCACTTAAATTAATTGTAGCGTTATGTGAACCTGAACCGTCTTGTGTTACATTCACTGTATTACTATTCCCAAGTGTTAAATCTAAAAAATGTTGTCCTGTTCCCCATTGTTTTACATCTACTGTGTTATTACTTCCTTGTATATCAGTAAATAATATTTTATCTCCTGAATCTTTTTGAGATGTATCAACAGTATTACTATTTCCTTCTATATTTATTTTAGCAAAATGTTCTCCACTAACACCAAATATTTGTTGTTCCATTGTAAGTGAATTAGAGCTACCTGTTATACCTATCACAGCTGTTTGATTTTTGTTTTGTGTTATGCCTATTATATTATAAGAACCATTTACATCAATACCTAAAACGTTACCTGAAGTATTTTGATTAACTGTTAAACTATTATAATTACCTATTATTTGAGCGTCTGATGACAAATCTTGTCCTTTAATTAAGTTATTGGCGCCTTGTTGTGTTATATTTAAAATTACTCCTGTACCAGATTGATTTACATAAATTCCTGAACCTGAAACTGCTTTAGATGTATTTACTATCGTCTGTTGATTATTTGTTATAGCTGATAAAGGTGCCCAATATGTATTAGTTGTAGCAAGCACTGATGATGGCACCACTGTCCATCCTTGGTGTAAATTAGATTTATACCAATAAAGTGTCATATTAGCAGCACCTCCGTTTTCATAATACCACACCTCTATAGGTTGGACGCCTGCTGTAAGATTTACTATACCACTTCTCAATACTGCTCCACTTTCTATCCAACTGTCGAGTACTGTAATGTTGTTAACTTTAATTACTACTCCATCATCAGCGTAGCCTCCAAAATAGTATGTGCCAGTTTCAGGTACGTTGATATATCCTGTCCATTTAACTATGATCTGTTCGTTACGGCCGGAATCCAACACGTAGCCACCACCCCAATTAAAATTTATAGTAGATGAGGTACCAGTACTAAGTATAGTAGGATAATATAAATTATTATAATTAGGAGTGGCGCCTGTGCCTCTATATGTTTGATAAGTTAATCCACTAATACCGTTAGCAAAAACTGGTATTGAAAATAATAGTAAACTAACGACTACTTTGCTTAATGTAGATAACATTACCTGAACCTCCTAACGTATAATCAAACACTTGAAAATCGTTTTGTTGTAAATTAATTTTATAATTATGTTCTTGGTCCAGTTTTAGATAAACATTATTACCTTGACCATCATCTCTTGTAAATATCCACGATGGTTTATCATCTAATAATATAATACCTGTATTACTATCTCTACCAGCCGCAGCGCCTGTTGTTTTTTCTTTTTCAAATTCAGATTGAATTTGTTTGGCAAATTCTTTATTCAGTTGGTCTAATACATTGTCTAAGAAATTTTGGTCTAAAAAATCTACATCTAACATTGTTGAAAATTGTTTATCATCTTCTTTAAGAAAGTCTGTATTTAATCCTTCAAATTTTAAAAAGTCTAAATCTAAAGCAGTAGCCACACCCTCTAATTGATTTTTAGATTGTTCGTTTGCTATCTCTTTAGGTTTAGATACGATTAACATATTATTAATTAATGTTTCATCTATTTTTAATAGTAAAGGATTTAATGGTTTAGATTGTGATGTAGTTACCACTGTTGCTTGAAAGGCTTGATTTAATATAACTTGACCAACATCTGATTCTACAGAAATTTCTCCTACAAAACAATAACCATTTTTATCACAAGATGGTAATAAAATAATTGTTGAACCACCAATCTCATCTATAGTCATTGAAAAATCTGTTCCTCTTACACCAATGGTTGCCGTTGGTGTTTCTATCTTAACATTTTGTTGACTATTTTTTGCTATCTGACCTGATGCATAACGAACAGTACCTGCTGTTGCTTTGATAGATAGTTTGCCTGTTTTATTACTTGCGTCAAAAACAAATTCATCTATTAATAATTTAGAGTGTGCTGTAACATCAACTCGTGTGTCATCTACAAACTGTATGGCAGTTTTACCTTGGCCGGTTTTAACAGTATCATAAGATAAAATTTCTAATTGTTTTTTAGAATCAACTTCGCCGCCGGCCTTTCTTTGTACTTTAGTATTTCCTTCTTGTAGTATAACTTCACCTATTCCAGCGTAAACACTTTTGCTGAATAGAAACATAATTAAACATAATATTATTTTCATAAAGATTTATTAATCTTCTTGTACGATTGTAACTGATGGATTATTACCTGAAGTCGTTAAACCAATTGTTTTGTTTTCTAGACCTTCTTGTGTAATATTAAAAGTTCCACCTGTACCAGTATGACTAAGTGTTAATTTATGTTCACCTACTCCTGCGCCGTCCATAGTATTTGTAATTGTATTTGTTGAGCCAGTTATAGTTAAAGTTTGTTCAGCATTTGGACTATCAATCGTAGATGTAATAGTGTTACTATCACCAGTTACGTTTTTAATAACAGTTGTTCCAGTAGAATCATCATTCTCACCAATGCTTAAACTTACAGTGTTTGAATTGCCAGATAAATTTATTGTTGCTGTTACTGTATCACAACCTGATGATGAGTTACCACTGTCGCATAAAAATGTTACAGTATTGCTATTACCACTAGCATCAAAACTACCTGTATAATTATTACCATTTACTTCAAAAGTTAACTCGTTTGTATTACCATTTTGAACAATTGTAAAATCAGTTCCGGCACCTGTTAATGAAGATGGTAAATTTAATGTACCAATCGTATTACCTGTACCTGACTGTGTTATATCTAATACTAAATTGTTACCTGATTGAGTAACATATATATCGTTAGCCCATACTGGACTTGACAACATCAGAAACATAATGAGTTTAGTTGATGTTTTCATTTATTTTTTCTTTGCTTTCTTCTTTGTTAGTTTTTTTTATTTTCCATAGACCTTTTCTTTCACCTTCTTTAATCATTTCCAATACACCAAACTCTATGGCCGTTCTTGTTGCATAATTTACTGGTTCGTTTACAGCAGCACCTTGTTCTATCTCTAGTGCTTTTGTACCCATATCTAAAAATTTAAATACATCTATACCTGATTTATAACTTGCAATTGTTTTAGATGATGATAAAGATACTAAAATTTCTCCTGTTTGTACTGAAATTAATCGTATAGATATTGTTACTTGGTCCATACGATATTCTTCGTGTACACCTATACCAAAGTATCTAGCTCCTTCACCACCTGAAGCAAAGTTAGTGTCATAACCTACTACACCACCTTCAATAATTAATCCAGCAAATACAATAGGTTTTAGTATGTTCATATTATTCTTTTCACCATCATACTGTTCTCTTGTATTTTTAATCAATTGTCTTTCTTTCACAAGGTTATCTAAACCTGCTCTTTCAACAACCTTAAACCATTTACCATCACTTACATTTTTTAATGCCTGTATTAACCAAACTTCTGAACCTTGTGTAACTGCTGTACTTAAATTAGAAAAGTTAGCATTAGGTTTTCTTTGGCCTGTTCTATCAGGAAAACTATACACAGCAATAGTCATAATAGGCTGGTCTAATAAAGGATATTCTAATAACATTTTAGTTGTAGGCGTTCCTTCTACGTATGGTAAATCACCATAGTAAGGTTGATTCCTATAAAATGAAGCACACGATTGTAACATCAGTGCCATTGCTATTATACTAATAATTTTTAACATTTATGCCTATGATTAAAAACCAAAGCCACCAATAGGTACTGTTAAATTTGTAACTGTACCGTCAGCGCCTGTAATTTGTACTGTTATTGTATTTGCTACTGTATCTTTATTCCAGTATAATGTAGAACCTTCAATTGTAGATGTACCTGAAGTAGGAGCGCCAGCTTCTGTGCTAAACATATTATCAACTAACTGTTTAGATAAATTGGCATATATTCTACTCTCAACGTTAGTAAGAAATTTATTAATTGTTTTATTGGCTTCTTCTCTTTTAGCGGCCGCTTCATCAGCTGCTTTTTTTTCTCTATTTTCTTTTTCTCTATTGTGTTGTAATTGTTCAATAGACAATACGTGGCTACTATAACCTTGACCACTAAAGGCAGGGTTTTTAAAATTGTGATTTAATTCAGAAGAAATGCTAATAGTTATCAAATAACTATAACTAAAAGTGACTATCAGCACTGTTTTTAATAGTGCTTTCATACCTATATTTATATAAAATGAATGATTACTTGTCTTTTTTATTTTTTTCTTGTTCTTCTTGGTACTCTAATATCAGATTTAACTTTGTGTTTAGTCGTATTAGGTCGTTATCTAGCATTCTTATTCTGTCAACTAAGGCTATAAGTGTTTTGCTGGTCTCACTTGTCACAGGTTTAATTTCTATAGTTACCCATTTCCAAACAAAGTATATAAAATACCCCATACCAAATGCGGCAACAATTGGAAAGCCATACTGATTAATCATCTTTACTAAATCCATATTAATCCTTTCTTGCGTCCTCTTTACCGTTTGCACGGCCAATTCTATCTACGTCTGGTTTAATTCTTAATGTCGCACTTACTAATGTATCAATTCGTATTACATCAGCGTTCATAGTTTTAACTCTATTATCTAATGCTTCAATTATACCACTTAGTTTTTTTACATCACCTGTAACTGATGCTAGAATAAATTTTAATGTTAGAAATACAAAGAAGCCACCAGCACAAGCGGCCGCTATTGGAAACCCTACTTCGAGTGCTAGTTTAAGAAAGTCCATAATAAATTAGTTCTTTATTTTTTTGAAAATGCTCTATTACCAAACCAGAAAGCAACAACAGCAGAAAATAATCCTGCAGTTTCATCGTCCCAAAGTTTAGGTATTGAATCTACGAAACCAACTCCTGATCTCATATATGCAATCAAAGCACAAATTTTAATTGTAACAAATAATATAAAAAATATGTATGTAACAACAGGCCTAACAGACGATCTCATAGCATCAATAACTGACCCACCTTTTAGTGAGGCATCGTGAGCATAGATAGCTGCAGCTTCAGCAGCATTAACTTTTGCTTGTTCTATTTCGGCCTGTGCGTTTAACTGTTTAATGTTAAGATCAATGCCTTTCGCTTGAAGCTCTGCTCTCAGTTTTAATTCTTCTAAGTCAGCCGCTCTCTTAGATTTCTCTTTAAATGCGTCTAAGATTGATGGTATGATTGATGTACCAAAACCTAATAGTGTACCTAATAAACTTAACATTATAGTCCTTTACTTTTTAAATCTTCCAATGATACTATTTATACTGTCTTTTATCTTGTTTATAGTTGTGTCAACAATAGCAGGTCTTGGTATATACCAACCTATAACTATGCCTAATAATATCAAAACTAATATCTTAATCATCTTAGTCTCCTTTTTTGTTGTTGTCTATATAACTTTGATAGACTTTATGAGCAGCGAATAAAGACTTTTTAGTATCTTCATCCTTTGCTCTTTCAGACGCTACTTTAGCTCTTTGTGACATAGCAATAGCGGCCTGAATTTTGTGTGCGTGTGAACGGCCACTTGACGTAATTCTTTTGACACTGTCTTGTGCATCCGTTTGTGTTGCAAATTTTAAACCTTGTATTGTTCCTTCTGGATTTTCGTCTGTATATAAATCTGAATGTTTTTTAGAGTCTGCTGGTTGACCTGA
>Ga0208231_1000408_pt1 | contig 12163 bp, 13 predicted proteins | sample LakMenEpi15Jun12_FD_150702 | JGI IMG/M metagenome (GOLD analysis project Ga0208231, IMG submission 150702) | Freshwater microbial communities from Lake Mendota, WI - 15JUN2012 deep hole epilimnion (SPAdes) | ecosystem: Environmental > Aquatic > Freshwater > Lentic | place: Lake Mendota, Madison...
TGCAAGGAAGCTCCAGATAGGGCTTTATTCCAGTATTGAACACTTCTTATTGTTGTGTCAAGATAATCGTAGGCTGTTGTTCCTACGAGAGCTTGCTTATAGCCAAGAGTCATGAATGTGGCACCAGAAATATTAAAATCACTTATATCCGGAGACTGAGATTGGGTTGTGCTTCCATTCACACTAGATACTACTTCCATCTGTAAACCATTATTATTATAACTGAATGAAACTTTATTCATTCCATTTGTAAGACCACTGTTGTTTAACAACATATATCCATTTGCAGTACGGATGCTTGCAACAGTAGAACCAATTATATAATCTAGAGCAATCCCATAATTATTTGAAGAATCATAATTCATTCCCATTACGGTTCTTGCTTTAATGTTGTCCGCAGTATGACCTACAGTTTTCTTGTCAAATTCAAATACAAAGGTACCACAATTTCCATTGAACCATGTAAATCCAGTCCCAACAAGATGTGCTAAATCGTTTCCTCTTGTGGCCGTAGCTCCAGTTGTTCGAATATAAGATGATGCCGAGGTATTTTGTTCTAATTGAGCACCCCAGAACATGATTCCGGATGTATTTCCTGATGGAATTGGATATTGAGTGATTGGATCTTCCATTGAACTTAATACGGAAATCCAAACTTCTGCTGGAGTATTGGCAGCAACAAACGTCATTTCTCCTCTATACCACCCATCATTATAAGGAATTATTCTTGAATATTCATTTGTAGTTTGATTTTGAGTTGTAACTCCAATGATATCTAATGATGATCTAGCATTACTATTTGTTACGGTCAAACCAAAATATCTATTAAATGTATGACCCATAGGTTTGGCCCATACAGATACTGTATATGTAGCGCCAACAATGAATGTATATTGATTGGAAATAATACGGCGTGTTGAATTTGTTGTAGGAACATCGGGATAGATTAACAACTGTGATGTGGTTCCTGAAGGGTCATTTCCTAAATTGCTTTGTGATAAACTAATACCAGTAGCAGTCCAAGAAGAAGAATTATTAAATGCTTCACTTCTTTCCAAAATATTCGTGGTTCCTTGCTCAACTAGCAATCCATTTGTGGTCCCAAGAGGATAATAACTGAATCTTGGAGTGTTTGGAGCAACAAATTTTACAAGTTTGTCAGAATCAATGTAAGATGCAGTTCCACCACGACTATATGTAACAGGACCAATGGCACTGGCTGCAAAATTTAAATAAAGAACAAGAGTTGGATCGCCACCCGGAACAACAGGAATGTTGCGAATATCAAAACCACCATCTGTGGAGGAATAATCAAGCATCATAATGGAATCTTGGAACGAGATGTTGTTCATCACCATTCCATTGTTCACATTCTCCCAAAGTTGCATGGTGTCATTCCAACGGAAAGGTCCCATCGGTGTATTTACGAGTTTTCCACCGTAGCCAGCCATGGTTTGTTCCTGCATGCTGGCAAAAAATGTGTCCATTATTTTCTTTACACCCATTTCATTCCTCTACAGGATTATTTATCTTCTGATTTGGGTGGTGTTTTGACTAAAAATTTTCTAACTTCTTTCCAAATGAACCAAAGAGCCACCATGCAAATTATCACATACCAGAAAGACCATTCAGAGGGCTGACTTGGGCTTCCAAAGAATGGTTCCTTCAGGACGCTGTGAATTGGATTTCCTTTCTTGTCCAAAGGAGAGATGATCTGGGGGGTTGTGCAGGAAGCGAGTAATAAGAGTGGTAGAAGATATTTCATATAATTTTTGATCCTTTGCTACAATTTTCTGATTCCCATAAAGGCTGTAGATTAGAAAAATGACATAATTTGTAAAATAAATCTTTGTCTTGTTTGGCATGGGCCAAAGGAATTATGTGGTCTATGTGCCATCCACCTTTTCCATAATTACACCAAGACATTCCATCTTTAAATTTTTGTTCTAAATAACTTTTTAATTCTTTAATTGAACAACCCAAAATATCTAAAGTTTTTTTATCTTTGATGATTGAATCTCTTTTAATTGCTGAATATATGCGACCTCTTATATTTTTTTTCAACACATAAAAGGGATCGGTTTTCATTTTTAATTTGTGATTTAAATTTCTTTGGTTTTTATTTTTTTGTTTATAAAATTTTGATTTAATTTTAATGGTATTTTTATTTAACAAATAATATTTGGCTCTGTATTCTTTATAATACTCACTATTATTTTTTTGATGTGATATTACTTTTTTGTCAATTTTTTCTTTATTTTGAATATAATACAATTTTGCTTTAATTTTTTTATTTTCAAGACAATCATCACAACGACACCCCTTTTTATAGGCTCCGTTTTTAGACAACTGTGGGAATAAACAATTTTGATTCATTAGGTTTTATTACCGCCTGCGGCTGTTCCCATATAAAATCCAACAACCGAAAGCAATACTTGGCGGTTCTCTTCGGCAAACAAATATCCTGGAATTTCTACAAAATACTTTTTGGTTGTTTCAGGAATCATTCCAAAGAAACTTGAAGGTTGTGTTTGAGTAAATTCAGCAAATGTTGAAATTCCAAAGAAAGGAAGAACAAATGGTGCTGCAACTACGGCAAACAAGCAGGCAAGAACAATGATCCATCGAACATTCTTGCCCATATCAAGTGGGACTCTTTGAACAGCCTTGTCTTGATTGTCTGTGGTTTGCTTGTTGGCTCCCATAGCCATTTCAAACATTTCCTTGCGATCTTGGGCTTGTTGAGCCCAGTAGCGGAATAGGAATCCAGTGACTCCTCCACCCAATAATGATATTAATTCTGTTGGCATAAATTCCTCAATTCTTTTGTTGTGAAAGTTGCATCTCTATCGAATCACGAAGATTTTCAAAAATATTCATGGCCTCTTCTTGATATTCACCGGGAATCTCAAAATCATGGTGCCATTGAACTAACAGAAACCCAACATTTGCTCCCTTACTTTTTAAAGGAAGGCATGCGTATTGGGAGACATTTTCATCATCCAAAAAGCCTTTTACATAACTTTCTGGCAAAGCAGACGTATGATGAATATTATTCTTGTTTTCTACTACTTTAGTCAGTAAAGGGATATACATCGAACAGAGATTTCCCTTGAGTTTCATTACCTGTGATGTATATCCCTTGTGTGTTGATTCGTGTGTGACCGAAAATTTACGCATAGAGATACCATCTATTGTATAATCTCCATTGTGGAATTGAAGAATGCTGGCTCTCATTGCGTGGCTTTTAACTCTTAGTTCTGTGAGAAGTTCATGTATTTGGGTATGAATTTCTATGAAATTATCGTCTTTGGGTCTTTTCCAAAATTTTACTACTCCCCAAATAACCCCAAGTGTTCCTGCGACTACTACTGCTGTTGCTTCAAGAAATTTTGTTGGGTCTACTAGGGAAATTAGGTACATCTTAATGAAACTCCGGGATGACTTTAATATTTATAATGTAAAAAACCAATCAAAATAATTTGACATTTACAGCCAAGAGTCTATACTTGGGATCTATGAAACCAGATGATCTCTTTAAATTACATGAAAAATTAACTTCTGAAGCCTTGGTCATTATGAAGCAAAAGTCCAAAGACTATGCAAATCAAAATGATGCTTTGGTTAATTTTAAACGTCCAGAACTTATGGGATTTGGTACGGCGGAAAATGGGCTTTGTTGTCGTATCCTAGATAAGATGTCTCGTATTTCCTCTTTCTTGACAAGAGGCGAATTGAGTGTTAAGAATGAATCAGTATATGATGCTATTCAGGACAACATCAATTATTTTGTACTGCTCTACGCATTGATACAGGAAAAAGAGAACAACAAACCACAATGAAATTTTATACTGCCTGCGCAATCAAAGGCAACAAGATTCTTGTAAGGGGCTATAAGAACGGAGTTCGGTTTACCGACTCCGTTTACTTTAAGCCATCTTTGTTCATCAAATCTGACAAGGAAACCAAGTACAAGACTCTCAATGGCATTGGTGTCAAGAGAATGGTCTTTGACACCCTCTATGACTGCAGGGAGTTCTTGAAGCAATATGAGGACTTGAATGATTCGCCAATTTACGGAAATACTGATTTCGTCACTCAATATCTCTTGGAGACTTACGAGAGTGAGGTGGTATACGATCTTTCCCAAATCAAGATAGCCTACTTTGATATTGAGACAGAGACGGAGGGAGGATTCCCAGATCTTCGCAATCCAAATGAGAAGATCAATATCATCGGTGTTAGAATATCCGGTGTCAACTATGCTATTACTGAGAAGCAAGTCTCCATTCCCAACTGCAAACTTATTCTAGTTTCTTCCGAGAAGGAACTTATTCAAAAGTTCTTTGAATTGCTTCGAAAGGAAGACATTGATGTACTTACAGGGTGGAATGTCAAACTCTTTGATATTCCTTACATCATTGGCAGGGCTCGGTTGTTCTTCGATGACAAGGAGATTCAGTCTTGGCTTCCTTTCAATCTCATGAAAGAGCGTGAGACAAACATTGGTGGAACTGATTACAGATTGTTTGAGTTTCCGGGATATACCACGCTTGACTACATGGATCTCTACAAGAAGTTCTCTGGAACAAGCCAAGAGAGTTATGCCCTAAACTTTATTGCCAAGGCAGAGTTGGATGAACAGAAACTGGATTACGCGGAGTATGGCTCATTGCGTGAGTTTTACACCAAGGACTTCCAGAGATTTGCAGAATACAACATTCAAGATGTTGAACTCGTTGAAAAACTAGACAACAAACTTAGACTGATTGACTTGGCTGTTTCGATTGCATATGAAGCCAAGATTCCGTTTGATGTTGTATTCTTTGCCACAAGAATCTGGGGAACGATCTGCTGTGATTATCTTCTTCGCAAGGATATCATCCCACCAATACAAACTTCGTATGCCAAAGATGACCAGTTTGTCGGTGCATATGTAAAGGATGTTGCACCAGGTTTGTACAAAAATGTAGTCAGCTTCGATGCTACAAGCCTGTATCCAAGCATCATAATGGGATGGAATATTTCTCCCGAGACTTGCATCAAGAAAGATGCATCTCTAAGTGCAGATGATTTCTTGAGAAGCAAGAAAAAACAAATTCCTTCTTTGGTTGAAGAAGCATCAGATCAAAATGCTTGTTTGGCCTGCAACGGATCTATGTTCACGAATAACATTCGTGGATTCATTCCTATTCTGATTGAGCGCACATTCAATCAGAGAAAGGAAGCCAAGAACAAGATGTTGGAGTTGGAGAAGGAGTACGAGCATTCCAAGGATGTTAATCTTCTTCCACGAATTGCAGCACTAAAGATTCGTCAATCGGTCAAGAAGATTTTGGCAAACAGTCTTTACGGTTGCTTGGGAAATCCAGCATTCATCTATTCGTCACCTGAATTGGCAACTGCCGTTACTGTTACGGGTCAGGTAATCATTCGGACAGCAGAAAACTGCATGAATGGTTACATTCGCCATCTGACAAAGGACAATGACAAGGATTATGTTATTGCCGTTGATACAGATTCAGTCTATCTGAATATTGATGATATCATTACACAAATTCAGCAAAAGACCAAAATTACTGACATTACAGATTTTGTTGACAAGATCTGTGAGCAGAAGATTCAACCGGAACTAAAGAAGGAAATGGATCTTCTTACAAAGACATTGAATTGTTCTGAGAACAAGATCTTCTTCAAGCGTGAAGCCATTGCTTCCGCTGGCATGTTTATTGCCAAGAAGCGTTATGCCTTGCTTGTGCAAGATCTTGAAGGCATTCGCTTTGAAGAACCCAAACTGAAGATCATGGGTCTGGAAACTGCACGAAGCAGCACACCAGCAATCGTTAGAAAGAAACTAAAAGACTGCATTAAGATCATCTTGACAAAAACCCCAGAGGAGCTGCGACAATATGTGAATGAATTCTATGATGAATTTATGGTGCTTCCTATATCTGATGTCGCAGCTCCTCGGGGAGTCAAGGGAATCAACAAGTATGCTGACAATACAAAGATTTATCAGACTGGAACTCCAATTGCAACCAAGGCAGCATTGCTTCACAATAGTTACAGCAAGAAGATTGGAATTGACAAGCAGTATGCAGCAATCAAGGAAAACGACAAGATAAAGTTTGTCTTTGTCAAAGTTCCAAATCCATATGGAATGGCAGGCAAAGATGCTGTGATGGGTTTCATCAACAGTCCTCCCAAGGAATTTAATCTTGAGAAGTACATAGATCGCAAGAAACAATTTGAGAAAACTTTTGGAGAACCATTAGATAACATCTTACAGGCAATAAATTGGAAACTAAATGCACAAGTCTCACTTGAATCTTTCTTCGTATGATGTAAAATATAGAAAAGCAATGGATAAAATCTATAAAAAATATCAAACACCAAAAATTAAAAAAGAGTATTATCTCAGCGACAATCCTTTTGCTGTGCCTACACACTCAACTCCTGTGATTCCTCAAGCAATAAAGGACTCTCTAAAGGATAAAGATACAAAAATTGCTGAGTTGACTGAGGAGTTGGAAGAACTCAAGAAAGAACTAGAAACCATGCGTGCCATGATGGAGGAATGTTAAGATATGGTAAAAAAAGTTAAATCTAGATATGGTGATGAAAGAATTATCACACTTCTTGAAGACGGATCTTACAAAGTCGAAGGTAGGTCTTTGTATTCTCGCTTTGGCGATGGTCTATTCGATTTTGAGGGTGGGCCATGCTTTATCGTTGGTGACAGACTACTTGATGTTGAAGATGATGTGATCATCGAATCCATCAAGATTATTCATGACACTCCTGAAGGTGTCGCTGGTTGTATTTTGTATGTAAAGGAAAATAATGTCAAAGTATCTAAAAAGTCTAATCGGAAAAATAAATAACCCAGACGCAAAGATTGTTGAAGAGGGATTGGAGGGATCTGATGTCACTGGATTCATTGACACCGGATCTTATGTTCTAAATGCCCTCTTGTCGGGGTCTTTGTATGGTGGACTTCCAAACAACAAGATTTCCTGCTTGGCTGGCGATCCAGCAACAGGCAAGACATTCTATGCCATTGGAATTGCTTCTCAGTTCTTACGAGATAACAAGGATGGAGTAGTTGTTTATTTCGACACTGAACAAGCAATTACTTCTGATATGTTCAAACAGCGTGGGATTGATACGGAAAGAGTAGCTGTTGTTCCGGTTGCCACCATTGAGGAATTCAAGACACAATCTTTGAAAATTGTGAATGATATTCTTGAACAACCCGAAGAAGAGCGTAAACCCGTTCTGTTAGTTCTGGATTCTCTTGGTATGTTGTCCACAGAAAAAGAAATGAATGACTCTGCGGAAGGCAAGAATGTCCGCGACATGACTAAGGCACAACAGACCAAGGCAACATTCCGTGTGTTGACTCTCAAACTTGGTAAAGCCAAGATTCCCATGCTCATGACTAACCACACGTACCAATCTATCGCGGCTTATGTGCCGACAAAGGAACTTGGTGGTGGTGTTGGATTAAAATATGCAGCAAGCAACATTCTCACTCTGTCCAAAAGCAAGGACAAGACTGATGAAGGTATTGTAGGAATCTTCATCAAGTGCACAAATTACAAGAACAGATTCGTCAAAGAGAACATGCATGTGGAAACTCGTTTGAATTACACTTCAGGTCTCAGCAGATATTATGGTCTTACTGATCTTGCCATAAAGTATGGCATCTTCAAGAAAGTATCCACACGCATTGAACTTCCAGATGGAAGCAAGGTGTTTGAAAAAAACATCGATGATGATCCTGAGAAATACTACACCAAAGATATCCTAGATAAATTGGACGCAGAGATTCAAAAGGATTTCAAGTATGGACAAAGCACCTAAGTTCAAGTATGTTCCTGAAGTATCAACTGATGTTGGGGCAAATTGTCCCATTCAAATATTGGACGGAAAGTACAAGGACATCGTATATCGGTATGGAAAAATTTCATTAAAAGAAACAGCAAACGAAGAAATAAGTGTCACCATGGAAATCGATGTATTGAAGGCTCCCGATAAATTTGATCAACAACAAGAAGATTTTACAAATGCAGTTGGTAACATTTTTACACAGATTGTCGAAGAGGGAATCGAACAGGAACCCGTTGACCTTGAGGATGATGTTCACCAAGATTAATGGTGGACATTTCTTCTACCAAGAGTATAATTAAAACATGGAATCAGTAATTCTAAAGAACTTGGTCCTCAATGAGGACTATGCTCGCAAAGTTGTCCCATTCCTCCAAGAGGAATATTTTCACGACAAGTCGGAGAAGATAATCTTCGGGATTGTTGGTAAGTTCATTCTCAAGTACAACAACATACCAACAAAGGATGCTGTTCTGATTTCACTGGGAGATGAAAAGTCTCTGAGTGAAGTTGAATTCAAGAAATGTACATCGATCACGGATGAGATGTACAAAGAAGGTGAAAAGTCTGATACAGTTTGGCTAGTTGAACAAACAGAAAAGTTTTGCAAGGAAAAGGCAATCTACAATGGCATCATGGCATCCATTGGAATTATTGAAGGCAAAGACAAGGAAAAGACTCAGAATGCTATTCCTGATATCATGTCAAAGGCTCTTTCTGTTTCTTTTGATACTAGAGTTGGCCATGACTTTTTGGAAGATGTTGATGAGCGATACGAGTATTACCACAGAGTAGAAGAGAAGGTGCCATTTGATCTTGAGATGTTCAACAAGATCACCCGTGGCGGAACTCGCAAGAAGACGCTTAATGTAGTCATGGCAGCATCCGGCGTAGGAAAGAGTGCTTTCTTGTGCCATCATGCAGCAGCATGCCTATCTCAGAATCTAAATGTGCTATACATTACTTTGGAGATGGCAGAAGAAGAGATTGCAAAGCGCATCGATGCCAACCTGTTGGACAGCGACATGCACATTCTTGAGCAGATGGCTCAAGATCAGTACGAAGCAAAGGTTGAAAATCTTAAAAAGACATGCAAGGGAAAACTCATCATCAAGGAGTATCCAACTGCTGCAGCCAACGTAACTCATTTCCGCAATCTTATTGAGGAGTTGAAGATCAAGAAGAAGTTCACGCCTGATGTAATATTTGTTGATTATTTGAATATCTGTTCATGCGCCAGGTTCAAACTTGGAAATGGAATGAACAGTTATACCTATGTCAAGGGTATTGCAGAAGAACTTCGTGGCATGGCCAAGCAATTCAATATTCCGTTATGGACTGCAACACAGGTCAATCGTGAAGGTGCCAAGAGCAGCGACATGGAGATGACAGATACGTCAGAAAGTTTTGGTCTTCCACAGACAGCAGATTTTTTCTTTGCCCTGATTGAGAATGAGGAATTAGCAGAGGCAGGCCAACTTGTAGTCAAACAGTTGAAGAATCGTGGAAACGACACAACTAAGAATAGAAAGTTCTTGGTTGGTGTCAACAAGTCAAAAATGAAGTTCTATGATGTAGACAATACAAATTCAAATTTGGTGAATTCAAATCAAACCGACGAAGAAGGTTTTGGTTCAGGTGCAGATGGACAAGGTTTCAATCCAAAATTTGGAAAGAAGAAAAACAAGGCCATCAACTGGACTTTTGAAGAAGCCAAATGACGCTATATATTGATAAGAAGTTTGTCAATTTGGTATCTGGTTCACTTGAGAAGTTCAAGTGGAAGAAAGATACGCTAGCCACATGCAGGTGTTTCAAGTGTGGCGACTCACAGAAGAATAAGTCCAAGACAAGGGGATACTTCTTTGAGCACAAAGGCCATTATGTTTACAAATGCCACAATTGCGGTTTTTCTTGTAATGTATATTCTGTACTTGAAACTATTAGCCCAACGCTCGCAAAAGAATATGCATTTGAAAAATTTAAAGATGCGCATCCGAGAGAAGTTGAACCGAAACAGGAAGTTGCCCGCCAACCAGTGTTTACTGATCTCGGAACAAGGCTTGACTTACTCAATGCTGACCACAAGGCGATAAAATATGTTAAGTCCCGTGAAATCCCCAAGGAAAAGTATTGCAACTTTTATTATTGCACTGACTTTGCAAAAGTCATGCGATCCTTTGATCGGGATGGGACCAAGGAAGACAGACTCATCATACCATTCTATAATGATTCTGGGGAGCTTATCGGAGTTCAAGGCCGCTCTCTTGACCCAACTGGCCAAGCGATTCGTTATATCACTCTGAAACGTGAAGGCGAAGAACGCCTGTGGTACAACCTAGATAAGATAGAGCCACGGGACACCGTGTATGTCACTGAAGGCCCAATCGACTCAATGTTCATTCCAAATGGAGTCGCAATGCAGGGCGCTGGTTGGTTATCCGAAATGCCTGATAAATTGAAGAAGTCAAAGGTCGTGTTCATCTTTGACAATGAACCCAGAAATTTAGAAATTGTTGCTTTGATAGGAAAGTACATAGAGGCTGGACGAAATGTAGTAATCTGGCCATCAGAAATAGACAAGAAGGACATAAATGACATGGTATTGGCCTATGGCGTGAACACTACCATGAAGCTGATAATCAACAGCGTATATTCTGGACTTGTCGCAAAAATGAAGTATACTTACTGGAAGAAGGTTTAAATGAAAGACGATAACGACGACATGACCGAAGAAGAAATTATCAAGGCAAGCGAAGCCTATCTGACCTTTGTTCAGAGATTTGGCGAATATGTAAAAGAGATGGATCCCAAACTTTGGGCCAAGGCTCGGGAATATGCTGCTGACTTTACCAAGATTCCCGGTGTGAGTGTTGAACTTGTTGATAATGAAGAGGATGAAGATGACACAGATGACACAAAGCGTGCGTCCGACTGATATAAAGGTTCTTGATCACGGGCATGTTCAGTTGATTGATTGGATGGGTTCGGATCTTAGCATTGTCAATGCTGCAAGAGTCTCCTTCAACAAGGAGAGTTCTTGGGAGTATGCTGACAGTCATGTTCCATCCCAATCTCTCTCTGAGCGAGATGGAAAACTCATCAAGTATCTCGCAAAGCATAATCATTTCACTCCATTTTGCCATGCCACTATTTCTGTGCGAGTAAAGTGTCCAATCTTTGTTCGTGCACAACTCGGTAAGCATCAGATTGGTCTGACCATGAATGAAGTCAGTCGAAGATATGTCACATTCGATCCTGAAGTCTATGTTCCTCTTTGGCGTTCTGCACCAACTGATGGTGCAAAGCAGGGAAGCAGTGGACGAATTGAAGATATGGATCTCTGTATTCGTATGCGACAGGAATATGAATCTGTTGCAAATGAATGCTTGAAACTTTACAATGATCTTCTTGCAGATGGAGTTGCACCCGAACAAGCCCGTTCCATATTGCCGCAGGGCACATATACGGAATTTGTTTGGACAGGTTCACTGTACGCTTTTGCCCGTATTTATAATTTAAGAATCGATGCTCATGCACAATGGGAAATTCAAGAATATGCAAAAGCAATTGACAAAATAATTGCTCCACTTTTCCCCGTGTCGTGGCAAACTCTAACAACTAAATAAAGACACCAATATAGAAAGGCCAAGTATGCCAGAAATTTTATCACCATTCCAATCGTTCATTTTCATCTCGCGCTATTCACGATGGCTTCCATCAGAAAATCGTAGAGAAACTTGGGATGAATGTGTCGATAGATGGTGGAATTATTTCACGGACAAGGTTCCCGCTCTAGCAGAGCGTCCAGACATCAAGAAAGCAATTTTAAATCTTGAAGTTCTTCCTTCAATGAGAAGTCTGATGACTGCTGGCCCTGCACTTGATCATGATAATACTTGTTTGTATAATTGTTCATATTTGCCAATCGATTCTGTTGAATCATTTGCAGAACTGTTTGTAATTCTAATGAACGGAACAGGTGTTGGTTATAGTGTTGAGCGACAATACACTGATAAACTTCCAACTGTCGCTAATAAGATAGAAAAGGATTTTAATGTTGTTGTCAAAGTTGAAGACTCTAAAGAAGGTTGGGGAAATGCTCTCAAGGAAATTCTACGACATCTGTATTCGGGTCGTCACGTTAAATGGGATGTGTCCGGGATCAGACCCGCTGGAGCTAGACTTAAGACTTTTGGCGGTCGCGCTAGTGGGCCTGCTCCTCTTGATAATCTCTTTAAGTTAATCGTAAAGGTTTTCTATAGCGCACAGG
>Ga0208231_1000417_pt1 | contig 11993 bp, 8 predicted proteins | sample LakMenEpi15Jun12_FD_150702 | JGI IMG/M metagenome (GOLD analysis project Ga0208231, IMG submission 150702) | Freshwater microbial communities from Lake Mendota, WI - 15JUN2012 deep hole epilimnion (SPAdes) | ecosystem: Environmental > Aquatic > Freshwater > Lentic | place: Lake Mendota, Madison...
TACAGCAACTGTTGCAGGAACTTATACTTATACTGTGCCGGTATGTGCACCAGGGCAAACAACAAATTGTCCAACAACAACTATTGTGTTTACAGTTCCAGTGAATACTTTAGTAAATGATGCTGCTAATGCATATGTAAATATTCCTAAGCCAGGAAGTATTGCAACCAATGATGTTACTCCAACAGGAACAACTTATGGAACACCTATTGCAGATCCAACTAATCCAGCTGCGGGTACTGGTGCTGCTTCAAGTGGTGCAGTTTTAACGATGACCGCAAACGGTACTTACACTTTTACAGCAACTGTTGCAGGAACTTATACTTATACAGTGCCAGTATGTGCACCGGGTCAAACAACAAATTGTCCAACCACAACCATTGTGTTTACTGTAATTGGTAGTCAACCACAAGGTGCAATTAATCTAAAATACGATACTTTATTAGCATCAGATTCTGTTCATGTAAAATTGAAAGTATATGATGGAATAGGACCATATACAATGATCTTTAAAAACTCAATCAATAATAGAATTGATACAGTTAAGAATATTATTGATAGTACAATAGTGATGTTGCCACCATCTAGTAATGATGCAATATTTACATTGATAAAAATTATTGATAATGGAAACAATACTAGATCAAATAATTTTGATAAGGATACTGCTAGATTAACCATTTTAAGGCCAAAAATTTTATTGACCTTAAAAGCAGATTTACCTACTAAATTACCTGATAATAGTTTTAAGACCAAGATTGTAATGAAGATTAAAAACAATGGAGCATTGTATTTACAAAATGTACAAGTAAATGCAGATTTATCAAAAGTTTTCCCAGCTGACATGCAATTTATTTTAGATAGTATAAAAGTGGCTTCTGGTAATTTAGCGTTGAATCCAAATTATACAGGATTTGGAATTCCTAAAGCACCTAGTTATATAGCCAAAACAGTCAATGGTTTTTCTATTAAATACAGAACACTTGCAACTTTATCTGGTTCTGATTTATTTAGTAATGGCGTAAATCTTGATATAAATGAGGAAGGTTCAGTTGTTTTCTACCTGACTTTAAAGCCAGGGGTAAATATTGAGCCATTGGTACTTCAATTCACATCTGCCGGGGATGGCTTATTGGTTCAAAAGGATGGTAATAAAAGTATGCAACCAACCACCTCTATTTCTCATGATAATTCAAATGTAAATGCACATCCATCGGTAACAACTATTGGTCAACCTTTACCAACTTATATACCTTTCTTCTTGATCAATGAAATAGGGGCTTCTTTAGAAGCATCTCAACCAGATACAGTGAATGGTGGATATGTATTCCGTTTTAAATCAACTATAAAGAACTACAGTAATTCAAACTTAGATTCAGTGGCTGCATCATTTGATATCAATCAATTTATAATAGCTCCAGACTCTGCAAGTATTTATGGAACGCCTACTGTAATTGGTACAACTTCATTCAATACTAAGTTTGATGGGAAAAATGATATTCAGTTTTTTAAAGGGGTGAGTCAATTAAAAGTAGGGGATTCAATTAAAATTACGTTTGACCTATTTGTTAAAACAGATAAGACAAAAGCAATATGGCCAACCTATTTAATTGCAAAAGGAATCACTACAACAGGAGATCTTAGAGTCACAGACACATCCACCAATGGACCTAATCCAGATCCAAATGGAAATAAAATTCCTAATGAAAGTGTACGAACCATCATTGGAATTGGACATAATCCACCTCCAGCCCCTGAAGTGATTGCTGCAGTGTATGAAGTGAATGACAAACGTAATCCAAAAAATATAGGTCAATTAATTAAAAAGATACCTGTTGGTACAGTACCTACTTGGTGTAATGTCGATGGCACTGCTTGTACGATTATACCACCTGTTTTACCAAATATTGTGGGTACTTATATCTGGTGCGTGAAGGCATTAGATACAATTACTGGATTAACAAGTACACCTTGTGTGTATGATACAGTTCAAATTATACCAATTAATAAGTATAGTAAATATGATTTAATTAAGTCTACAAAAACGATTGAATATGATTTAAGTGGCAAGTTCATTGTAGGATTTAATATTAAAGTGGTTAATAGAACAGATCGTCAAATTGATTCAATTCTTGTTCAGGATGATTTGACAAAAACATTTAAAAGGGCGGATGGGTTCAAATTACTTAGTATTACTAGCTCAGGAAACTTAGTCGCAAATAATGTTTTTGATGGAATTAGTAATATCGAAATGCTTAAACCTTCTTCTTATTTAGCTGCCTATAGCACAGATTCAATTGTCTTTAAAATATTGATTGAAACGACCGCTATCGAAGGGAACTATAATAATGCTGCCAATATGAAAATATGGTCTGATTATGGCAAGCTTGACTTATTAAGTAATGATACGGTCGTTAATAAAAATGGTTTAATCAATCGAGTGGCAACTCAATTTATGGTGCCAAAAATTGTATTGAATATTCCAGAAGGATTCTCGCCAAATAATGATGGAATTGATGATACTTGGTTCATTAAGCATCCATTTGGTATGAAATTAGATGTTAAAGTAGTAAATCGTTGGGGCAATGAAGTTTACTCAAATCCAGATTATAAAAATGATTGGAGAGGAAAAGGAATTAAAAACTTCCTTGGCGAAGATTTACCAGAAGGAACTTACTTCTTTATTGTTCAAACAATTGATAGAAACGGATTAAGAAACAAATTTGTTGGACCATTAACAATCATTAGATAATGTATAAAGCTGAATATAAAATGCATATAAAATCTGCTAACATTTATCTAAAGATGTTATATGTAACAGTCTTATGTGTTATAGGCTTGTTCAATTCAAAATTATTTGCCCAAACGGAGCCTATGTATTCCCAATACATGTACAATATGTTAGGAGTGAATCCAGCCTATGCAGGTAATAGGGAAGCATTGAGTTTGAATTTTTTTCAAAGGAATCAGTGGGTTGGTATAAAAGGTGCGCCCAAGACAACTTCAATTAGCATGGATCAATCTATAAAAGAGGGCAAAATGGGTTGGGGACTTCAAGTGTATGACGATCGATTAGGGGTTGAATCAGCTACAGGATTTAATGGGATGCTATCTACTAGAGTTCAAGTATCTGAAAAAGGTATTTTATCTGGAGGTCTTAGTCTTGGCATGATGAATTATCGAATCAATTTAAATGATGTAAATAATAGAAACAACCCCAATGATCCTAGTTTTATAAGTACCGACAATCCCTCCAAATGGAATCCTTCATTGGGTATGGGTATCTATTACAATACAGATCGCTTTTATGCTGGACTTTCTACTCCGAGTATTTTAAAAGCAAGACTGGCTAGTTATGAAAATATGAATACAAGTATTCAAAAATCAGATGCTTTTCATTTGTTTGCTAATGCAGGCTATGTGTTTGATATCAATGAAGATGTTAAATTAAAGCCTTCTACCATGGTGAAAATGGTGAGTGGGGCACCTATTGAAACAGATATCAATTTAAATGTTTGGCTTAAGGATTTACTAGGTTTTGGAGCTAGTTATAGAACTGGGGATGCATTTGTTGGTATGGTGGAATTACAGGCAACATCAAATTTAAGATTTGGCTATGCCTATGATATGCCATTTAATCCACTCAAATATTTTACAAAAGGTTCACACGAACTAATACTAAGGTATGAGATTGGCAACTTTAAGACCAAGATTAAATCAACAAGATACTTCTAATGAAAAACAAACAATTCCTTTTACTGATTTTAATGATTGCATTGTCAATACATACTTTGCATGCACAATCACGTAAACAAAAAGGTCTTTTAAAATTAGCACAACAAGAATATAATAATTTACGATTCGCATACGCCATACCTATTTTTAAACAATATATATTTGAACAAAAAAAGGATAGTACTGCATTATTACAATTAGGTAATTGCTATCAAAAACTAAATCAATACGATAGTGCAATAAAATATTTTGAGCTTGCTGTTTCAGTTGGCGTTCAATACAATTCAAATATGGCAGAAGCTTATGCTATCACAGGGCAATATGATAAAGCAACCTCGATCTACAAACAATTAATAGATAGCAATAAAACTAAATTAGCAGATGCACGTTATTTTGGTTTTATGAATATAAAAAAGATGCTGAACGATTCTTTAGATTTTAGCATTTTTAATACGAAACTGAATACTAAGTGGAATGAATTTAATGGAGTACTTTATGATAGTGGATTAGTATATGAGTCGAATCAATTTGTAAATTTAGTTAGTAGAAAAAAATTCTTTTTATTTAAATTATTTAAATCAAAGCGATCCACTTTCATACCAGAGTTTGCTTGGGATGGAGGAGGATATTCACAATTATATTTTTATTCAAACTTGGATAGCATAAGGACTGATTTAATGCCTACTGTTGATTGGAATGAGAAAAAGCCTCTAAAAAACTATACAGATTATTCTTCGAATACCCCAAATGATACTAAAAAAATAATTGGCACTTATGGTGTTAAAACAACAGACTCATTAACAAATAATACCATTCAAAAATTTGATGTATTTGCCCGCGATAAGATGAATCTTGGTGCGGTAAGTTTTACAGCAGATGGTAAGAAAGCTTATTACACAAGAAATCAAAAGAAATCCTTAAATGTTTATCAATTAGAAATATGGGAAGCTAGTAAAATAGAGGGTAAGTGGGTAAATGCAAAAAGAATGTTCTTTAACAATCCAAAATTTAGCTATTTCCATCCAGCTATTACACCAGACGGAAAACGTTTATATTATGTCACTGATGACAATACGGGTGAAGGAGGAACAGATATTTTTTATGTTGAACGCAATGAGGACGGATCTTGGAAAAATACAGTCAATTTAGGACAAGACATCAATACGGCTGGCAATGAATTATTTCCTACTTTTTATGAAGGTAATTTATTCCTTAGTTCCAATGGGCATCCTGGAATAGGCGGGTTAGATATATATCGTTTAGTTAGAGGCGTAAATGGCGAACCCATTTTAAAAAATATGGGGTATCCGGTGAATAGTGCTAAAGATGATTTTGCTTTTAGTATTAAGGGAACAAAAGGTTTTTTTAGTACCAATAGAAACGGTTCAGATGATATTTTAGCATTCGATTTTAAACAAAGTTTTGTAAAACTTGTCGGAAAATTACTAATCGATAATACTATACAAGTTGATAAAAAAGTTTATCTATATCAAAATAATGAACAAGGTAAGTCTATATTAAAAGATAGTACTATAGTTGATGCTTATGGTAATTACGAATTTAAAATTAGACCTAATCAAGCATATGATTTAGTGACATTAGATGATGAAGGCAATCGTTTTTTACAAACAATCACCTCTGATGGATATCAAAAGCAAGACAATGACTTTATAAAGAATATTGCAGTCATTAATATCCCTTTAAGTGACAAAGTAAAACAAGCAAAAGTTGCTGCTGCTGAAGCTTTAAGAAAAGCCGAGTTGGCAGTTCAAACTACAAAGTTTATTAGAGCTATAGACTCATTAAAATTATTGACAAAAGATTATGTAGAATTACATCACCCTTTTGATCAAGTATATATCATAGAGAAAGATCTTCCTAATTATTATAAGGTGATTGAATTAGTGAAGCGTATTAAGAATAAAAAAATTGTGATTGTTTCAGCTGCAGATTGTAATGGTAGTCTGGAATACAATGAAGATTTATCTAATCGAAGGGCCAACCGTATTTATCGTACTTTATCTAAATTATCTGATAATGAAGTAGTTATTAAGCAAGTTGGAGAGCGTGAATTATTAAAAGATTGTACTGAAGCTCGAAAAGATATTGATGCACAGGTAGTGAATAGATATAGCTATATATTTATTATTGATAAAAAGTAGCTAAATTTGATAACCATTTATTTAAGATTTTAAATTTAAAAATATGAAAAAGTTTATTTTATTTGCAATTGTAAGTTTGAGTTTTATTCAGCTAAGTGCACAAACAAATCCAGCAAGTTCCACAACACAAGTTCAAAAGGATATCAATAAGGTATTGAAGTTTACCAACGATAATTACAATATGGGGAATATCCCTTATGGCAAGCCGACTGAATTTGTAGTTACCATAGAGAATATCAGTGCTGCCCCAGTTACTTTAAACAATGTTCAAGTAAGTTGTGGTTGTACAACACCAAAATTTCAAGCAAATGCAGTAATTGCCCCTGGTCAAAAAACAACAGTGACTCTAGGTTTCAATGGAGCTTCAATTGGTAATTTCACTAAAAGCGCGACTATCTTTTTAAGTGATAATTTGATTAAGACAGTGAACTTCTCTGGAGTTGGGGTGCAGTAATTTTTTGATAGAAATATCTTCATCAATTAATGGCCAATGAATACCATAGTTTGCTGGTGAAATTTGATATTCATTTCTTTGTATTGAAGTAGCATTTAATAATTTACTTGATACTTTATCAAGTTCAAAACAATGTTCAACGCCATTGATATGAATGATCATTGAATTCTGTTTGAATGTAATTGATTGAATATTAGGCATCTTTTCCATTATTTAAAGTTAGTTATTTAAAATAGCTATACAAATGGAATAAATGGATTGCCGTCGTTGCACTCCGGCATCCTTTTTGAGTGGCGAGAACTAAGAAAAAGAGCTATTGTATTATTAAATATGCCCAAATGAATGGCATTTTAAATCCTTCGGATTTACCTTATTTATAAATTCATTTTCGACCTCAAATCAAGATTTGGGTCACATCTTCATTATAATATAGGTTTCACTACGTGAAAATGCCAATTATTTAGGCATAAAAAAAGAGGCTAAAAGCCTCTTTTTCATAGTTCTGCGGAGAGAGAGGGATTCGAACCCCCGGACCTGTTACAGTCAATAGTTTTCAAGACTATCGCAATCGACCACTCTGCCATCTCTCCGCGGCAAATGTAGGAAGGGAAAAGCAATTTTGCAAAAAAATGCCCATTTTATTCATGAATTCAATGGTTCTAATTACTTGACTACCATGTATCTTTACAAAAAAGGACCAAGTGAGAGAATTAGCTGCTTTAAATCAATTTTTCTGGAAATATAGATTTCGTTTTTTCATAGGAATGGGATTGGTTATAGCGACCAATTATTTGGCTGTTTTAGCCCCTCAAATTACTGGTTATGTGGTAGGTTTGGTTCAAGCAAAACTACCTGGAGGAAAGCCTGTTTCAGGTATATCAAATGATTTAATTATTAGAGCGATCGCTGGTATTAGTGAAGCCAATCATTTGAGCTTTGGATGGTTAATTACATTTTGCAGTATCACCATTTTGGTTTTGGCAATTTTAAGAGGCGTGTTCATGTTTTTTATGCGTCAAACGATTATTGTAATGAGTAGACATATAGAGTATGACCAAAAAAACCAAGTCTATGAACATTACCAAGCATTGGATACTGAATTTTATAAAACCCATAGTACAGGTGATTTAATGAGTCGTATCACAGAGGATGTAAGTCGCGTTAGGATGTACACTGGCCCTTCCTTAATGTATTTAATCAACTTAGTTTCTTTGATCGGTTTTTGTTTGTACAATATGTTTTCCAAGGATGTGCGACTGAGTTTGTATGTACTTTCTCCATTGCCTATTTTAGCAATTACGATTTATTTAGTCAACAGTATCATCAATAAAAAGAGTGAAGAGATACAGGGGCAATTATCAGATTTAACCACCAATGCACAAGAATCTTATTCTGGTATAAGAGTGATAAAATCTTTTGTGCAGGAAAAAGCAATGCTGGGCTTCTTTAAAACCAATAGTGAATTGTACCGTAAGAATGCAGTTAGCTTGGCAAAAGTGGAAGCTTTTTATACACCAACCATGGCATTGATGATTGGACTGAGTACCTTATTAACTATTTATCTAGGGGGATTACAAGCCATTAAAGATCCAAGTCAAATAGGTACCATTGTAGAGTTTGTTATTTATATCAACATGTTGACATTTCCTGTAAGTGCAATTGGTTGGACTGCGAGTATGATTCAAAGAGCCGCTGCTTCACAAAAAAGGTTGAATGAATTTTTATCCATTGAGCCTACGATTCAAAATAATGGCACCCAAAAAATAGATAAAATAAGAGGGGATATTCAATTTAAAAATGTGGACTTTATCTATCCTCATTCTGGTATTAAGGCGTTGAATAATTTTAATTTAAATATTCAAGCTGGACAAAAAGTATTGATACTTGGTAAAACAGGTTCTGGAAAATCTTCTATAGCCCAAGTCTTGAATCGAATGTACCATGTCAATTCAGGTCAAGTATTGTTAGATGGTCAACCAATTGAATCTATAGATACTTTGGCTTTAAGAAAGCGTATTGGCTATGTGCAACAGGATGTATTTTTATTCAGTGATTCAATAAAAAATAATATTCAGTTCGGAGTCATATCTTCTGACGAAACTATCAAAGCGGCAGCTAAATCTGCTCATATTTTAAATGAAATTGAACAATTGCCTGCAGGATTTGAAACGATGGTTGGGGAGCGTGGTACGACATTAAGTGGGGGTCAGAAACAAAGAATCTCCATTGCAAGAGCAATCATAAAAACACCAGATTTATTTATCTTCGACGACTGTTTGAGTGCAGTGGATGCCAATACCGAAAAAACAATATTGACTAATCTTAGTCATCTGATGCAAGATAAAACGGCTTTATTTATCACCCACCGCATCTTTTTCAATTTCCATTTTGATCTAATTATTTATATAGAAGATGGCCATATTGCCGAATCTGGCACACACGAAAGTTTGTTAGTAAAACAGGGTCTATACGCCGAATTATATCAGACCCAATTAAGCTAAAATCAACAATAGCTTCAATTTTTCTCGATTTTACGAATTTTGGTTAAAATTTCCTTTTTTCATAAACATTTTATATTTTAGCTATAGATAATTATTAACTAAAATTGAGATTGTGGAATACGAAAACAACGACAAAAAGATTGAGAGTGTATTTAGTTCGAAAATTCGTGCAGGGAAAAGAAGAACTTATTTCTTTGATGTAAGAGCAACAAAGGGGAATGACTATTTCTTGACTATTACAGAAAGCAGAAAACGTTTTGACGACAATGGATATGATCGTTCCAAGATTTTTTTATACAAGGAAGATTTTAATAAGTTTTTAAAAGCGTTGACCGAATCTTTAGATTATGTGAAAACAGAATTAATGCCTGACTTTGATTTTGATGCATTCAATCATGAGTTTGATCCGGAAAATCCACCACAATATCCTAATACTTATGCTGCAGCGTCAGAACCAATAGTAGAAGCAATACATCATTCTGTTATTCCTGAAACTCCAGCATCAACGACGACACCTGAAGCCATAGAGCCTCCAACTGCATCTGAAACTAGTGGAGATAATTTAAGTGGGGAGGAAGTAGATAAATGGTAAGAGATAAGTGGTAAACTTTCTACAAGGTTTTTAGCATCCAGATACTACATCCATCATGTCCAGAATTACCCAATGATTTTGTCAATCTGTTGTAACCCAATTTTTCATACATCGTTACCGCATTAGAAAGTTCAGGCATTGTTTCTAAGTACACTTGCTCATACCCATTTTCTTTTGCCCATGCCATCGCTTTAAGCATCAATCCTTTTCCTAATCCCGTTCCTCTTGCAGTTGGGGCTAAGTATAATTTTACTAATTCACAGGTTCCTTCTGGCAATCCTTCTGTAGGGAAAATGCCACATCCACCAACAAGTGTTCCATCTATCTCTGCCACATAATAAATGGATCCTGTAGTTTGAAATAATTCAAATAAATGATCTGTGGTTGGATCATAATAAACGGTACCAGGTTTGTTTGCGCCAAATTCAGTCAATGCCGCACGGATCACCGCTGCCAAAGCCATATTGTCTCTTGGTTCAATCAATCTTATGCTTTCCATTGCTTGTATTGGTTGATTAATCCATTGGTGGAACTATCGTGTCCGTTGACAGGTTCGTTATTGCTTAATTCTGGTAATATCTGATTGGCCAATTGTTTTCCTAATTCCACACCCCATTGATCAAAACTATAAATATTCCAAATCACACCTTGCGTAAATATCTTTTGCTCGTAGACTGCAATTAAGAAACCTAGAGTATGTGGTGTCATTTTTTCTACTAAGAAAGAATTGGTTGGTTTGTTACCTGCAAAAATTTTGAATGGTGCTAAGCTTTCAATCTCTGCTTCAGATTTTCCTGCAGCTTTTAATTCTTCTTTCACTATTTTTTCTGTCTTGCCATTCAATAATGCTTCTGTTTGGGCAAAATAATTACTTAGTAATTTATCATGATGGTCGCCAATTGGGTTATGACTTTTTGCTGGTGCAATAAAATCACAAGGAATCACTAAAGTGCCTTGATGAATTAATTGATAAAATGCATGTTGTCCATTGGTGCCTGGTTCTCCCCAGATGACAGGACCTGTAGCATAATTGACAGTGGTACCATTGCGGTCTACATATTTACCATTGCTTTCCATATTGCCTTGTTGGAAATAAGCTGCGAATCGATGTAAGTATTGGTCATAGGGGAGGATAGCTTCGCTCTGTGCACCAAAGAAATTAGTATACCATATTCCTAACAAGGCCATAATCACGGGCATATTTTTTTCGAAAGGCGTGGTTTTAAAATGTACATCTGCATCATGTGCACCTTTTAATAAAGCCTCAAAATGATCATACCCAATCGTTAAAGCAATGGACAAGCCAATTGCACTCCATAGAGAGTATCGTCCGCCAACCCAGTCCCAGAATTCAAACATATTTTGACTATCAATACCAAATGCAGTCACTAATTTTTTGTTCGTACTTAATGCAACAAAATGCTTTGCGATATGTGCTTCTTCTTTTGCGTGTTCCAAAAACCAAGTTCTAGCCGTATGGGCATTCGTCATGGTTTCTTGCGTGGTAAATGTTTTAGACGCAATTAAAAACAAGGTTTCTTCTGCGTTTACTTTTTTCAAGGTTTCAGCAATATGCGTTCCATCTACATTACTAACAAAATAAGTTTGTATCCCATCTACCCAATAAGGCTTTAAAGCTTCGGTGACCATCACTGGACCAAGGTCACTTCCACCAATTCCGATATTCACAATGGTCGTGATTTTTTTTCCGGTATACCCTTTATGTTCGCCTTGATGAATCTTGTTGCAAAATGTTTTCATTTGTTGTAACACTGCTTTGATAGCAGGCATCACATCTTTGCCATCTAGTAACACAGGTGCTCCGCTAAAATTTCTTAATGCAGTATGCAATACAGCCCTGCCTTCGGTTTCGTTGATAGGTTTTCCAGAAAACTGTTCCTCAATGGCTTTGTCTAGTCCACATTCTTTTGCTAATTGAAAAAGCAATTGAATGGTCTTGTCAGAAATAATATTTTTTGAATAATCAAATAATACATTCGCTTCTTTGATTGAATAGGATTCAAATCTATTTGGATCGGCTGCAAACAAATCTTTCATATGTCTACGGCTCATTTCTTCTTCAAAATGTTTTTTCAACACAAACCATGCTTGTGTGGTGGTTGGATTAATTCTTTCTAACATAATTATATATCTATTCTACTTAATTTTTTGAATGGTTTCAATTGTTTTAGCTAAAGCGTCGGGGGAGATGTCAAGATGTAATACAAATCTTACTTGAGTAGGGGTCATCACATAGGCCAAAATATCTTGTTCCTTAAGTGCTTGAACAAAAGTGGCAGGGGTATATGCACCGGTCATTACTGCAATAACAATATTGGTTTCAACTGGCAACACATGATCTACAAATGATTTTGCTTCTAAAGCCTCTTTTAAAGCAATAGCATGTAAATGATCTTGAGCCAAACGCGCCACATGATTTTCAATGGCGTAAATCCCAGCAGCGGCTAGATAACCTGCTTGGCGCATCCCGCCGCCAAAAACTTTTCTCCATCTTCTGGCTTTTTTGATAAAAGGAGTAGATCCTACCA
>Ga0208231_1000421_pt1 | contig 11975 bp, 8 predicted proteins | sample LakMenEpi15Jun12_FD_150702 | JGI IMG/M metagenome (GOLD analysis project Ga0208231, IMG submission 150702) | Freshwater microbial communities from Lake Mendota, WI - 15JUN2012 deep hole epilimnion (SPAdes) | ecosystem: Environmental > Aquatic > Freshwater > Lentic | place: Lake Mendota, Madison...
GTGACAGCCCTGGTAATTTATAATTAGTTTTAAATCCAGCTTTCTCAATCACTGCTCTAGCTGCTGCATCCACCACTTCACATGGTGCACCAATTTTAATTGCTGCAAATGCTGCGTTTTGAGCTTCCAATTCGATATTCCAAACATCAATTTGTCTTTGAGTTGGTTTACCTACTACAATCGTTCTAGTGATATCAGATGCATAGCCTTCTACACTTGTTCCTCCATCTACCATCACAATATCACCCTCGCGAATCACCTGAGGTGTAATACTTCCGTGAGGCAATGCAGAATACTTGCCCACTTGTACCGAAGCGCCACCAGTATAACCTAACTTTCTAAATGCAGCGCTAATATTACCACTGAATTCAGACTGAGACATATCTGGGCGTATGGTTGCAAACGCTGCTTGATATGCTTTAATTGTAATATCACTTGAATACTGCATCAAATCTAATTCTGCTTTTGTCTTATACATTCTACAACCAGCAGTGACAGGCGTGGCATCTACAATATCAAAACCTGTCGCTAATTTTTTTACACCGTCTGCAATGAAAAAACGAACACGTTCTTCCATACCAATTTTTTTATACTTAGTTCCTCTGTCTTTAATAATATTAAAAATCAAAGCATACGGACTTTCGTGTTCCTCCCAACATCTTACTTCGTCTCCAAATACTGGATTCAATAATTCCATCGCCCTGTCTTCTTCAAACTTTGGACAGACATAGGCAATCGGTCCTTTTGCTGGAATGACTACACCAAAAGTTCTTTCACTTTGTCCCCATCGCATGCCAGTGAAATAAAAACAAGACACAGTGCCTTCTAAAAAAATAGCATCTATTTTTTCTTTTTCCATAATAGACTGCGCCTTTGCGATTCTTTGCTTTCGCTCCTCTACTGTAATGGGCACAACGCCTTCTTTCATTGGCGATAAGTCCTCAATTGATTTAGGCAAACTGAAATCGTACTTACCAGCCGAATCATTTGCTAAAACTTTACCACCCAATCCTAATGTGCCTGCAGTTAAAAATGCAGTGCTTAAAAATTTTCTTCTATTCTGGCTCATTTTATTATTTTTTATTCAATTATCATTTTTGAATCCTACCATGCAATGCCATAATCTTCTCCATGATTAGAACTACCGCCCCACATGGATCCGTGTTTCCAATCAAATAAAATGGCGTTGATAGGACCGCTCGTACGATCATCGAAAGTTAAATTATATCCTCTAGCTCTTAAGTCCTTTCGAACCCACTCAGAAACATTGTCATGTAATAATATGCTGCCTGGTCTTGGCTTTCTGTCCGCAATTTTAGTGCCTCCTAAAGAAAGCCAAAGTTGATTTGAATTAATATTTGCAGCTTCTGTTGCTTCTTGAACAGTCATTCCAAATTCAACCATATTTAAAAAGAATTGTAATAAGTTTTGATCCTGTGTATCACCGCCTTGCACACCAAAGGCCATATAAGGCTTGCCATCTTTGATTGCCAAGCTTGGTGTTAAAGTCACTCTAGGTCTTTTACCTGGTGCAACTACATTAAAAGGACTCTGTGCAGAATCCAATACAAAGCTTTGCATACGTTGACTCATACCTACACCTGTGTTACCCGCAATGGTTGCAGGTAACCATCCACCACTTGGTGTGATAGACACAATCCATCCTTCTTTGTCTGCTGCTTCAACAGTAGTAGTACCTCTCCACAAACGATCCATATAGTCTGCATCGATTGGTAACTTTTCATTCGCATTCAAAGATGCAATAGTTCTTAAATCGTGTGCGGGTGCAAATCCAGTTTTATTTTTCGCAGTATCAGTTGAAGGTTGAAACCCTTTTGCTTTTATAAAATCCATATATGGATTTGTTTTTCCTTCAAAAGGATAAGGATCTCCAGGACCTGCATTGGCATTGTTCTTTGCCATATCAATTTCTCCTGCTCTTTGTTTCGCATAAGCTTTACTTAACAAGCCAGTCATTGGTTGGTTGGTCGCAAACTTAGGATCGCCATAATAAAAATCACGATCTGCGAAACTTAAATTCATTGCTTGATAAATAGTGTGCATATAATCCGCAGAATTATAGCCCATTTTTTTGAGGTCAAAATTTTCTACAATATTTAAGGCTTGTAATAAAGATGGTCCTTGTGTCCATGCTTGTAACTTATAAACATCAATGCCTTTATAGTTCACCATAGATGGCGCTTCTTCTGTAGGCCTCCAATTTTTTAAATCTTCTTTGGTTATCAATCCGCCTTGCTCTTGAACACCTCTTACAAATTCATCTGCAATATCACCTTTATAAAAACGATCATATGCAGCCCAGATAGCCTCTTTACGAGACTTGCCTTGTTTCAATGCATCTTGCTCGGCATCCACCATCTTTTGTAAAGTGTTCAATAAATCTTTTTGAACAAATATTTCTCCAGCTGCTGGCGCTTCTCTTTTTTCTCCTAAATGTGGTAACAATACTTTCTTACTATATGGCCATGTTTTGATTAAGGCTTTACCACGCTCAATACTATTTGCGGTTTGTGCGTCAATTGGATAGCCTGCAGCTAAGTCCATCGCAGGTGCTAATACTTCTTTTAAACTCATAGAACCATAATTCGCTAACATCAAACAAATACCTCCAGGTGTTCCAGGAGTAGTTGCAGCTAATGGACCGTATTCTGGTGGATAGTTAAAACCCTTGCCTTTAAAAAATTCCGGGGTAGCACCTGTTGGCGCAAATCCCATAGCACTAATTGCAATTACTTTTTTAGTATTTGGATTGTAGATTAAGGCCTGTGTTTCACCACCCCAACTTAACACGTCCCACATGGTGCATGTTGCCGCTAACATAGCGCATGCAGCATCTACAGCATTACCACCTTTTTGAAACACCATTGATCCTGCAGTTGCAGCCAAAGGTTTACCAGTGATGGCTACCCAATCTTTACCATGTAAAGGTGGTTTTTGAGTTTGTTGTGCTTTCATGTTTGTTACACAAGCCAATGTGAGAACAAAGAGTACAATATACTTTTTCATAAGTTCATAATTGATCCAATGAAAATACATTTTTTAGGTTATATAAATAAAAATGAATGACAAATGGAGTAAGATTTAGTAAATTGAGTAGACAAAATAGTTTTATGAAAAATATCCATTTAGTGATAGCCTTTGTTTTTACAATGCTTGAAGCAAATGCGCAAACTGCAGATTTTATTATCCGTAATGGAAAACTTATTGACGGCACAGGAAATCAATGGCAATATAAAGATGTGGCTATCAAGGGCAATCAAATTATTGCAATTGGTAATTTAAGTAATTGGAAAGCAATAAGAGAAATCGATGCAAAGGGCTTAATTGTAGCGCCTGGTTTTATAGATGTCCACGGACATTTGGAAGGTGGTGAAACCAGAAACCCATTGGCAAGTAATTTCTTGTATGACGGGGTGACGACAGTGGTAACAGGGAATTGCGGTGGATCAGCTGAAAATTTAAATACGTACTTTAACAAACTGGACTCAATTGGGATGTCTATCAATATTGCATCCCTGATTGGACACAATACCATTCGCAAGCAAGTGATGGGCACGGCAAATAGACATGCAACAGAAGCCGAAATGCAGGCAATGGAAAAAATTGCAGCAGAAGCCATGCAAGATGGTGCCGTGGGTATGTCTACTGGTTTAATTTATATTCCTGGTACCTATGCGCCTACCGAAGAAATTGTTAGGCTTGCAAAAGTCGTTGCATCAAAAGGTGGCGTCTATGCATCACATATTCGTAACGAAGAAAATCAGGTAGTGGACGCCGTGAACGAAGCCATTCAAATAGGAAGAGCTGCTAACATACCTGTTGAGATTTCACACTTTAAAATTAGTGGTCAAAACAATTGGGGCCGAAGCAAGGAAACAATTCCATTGGTAGTGAATGCGAGAAAAGAGGGCATAGATGTAACGATAGACCAATACCCTTATACAGCAAGTAGTACACAGCTTAGTGTATTATTACCAGACTGGGTTTTATCAGATGGGCAGGACTCCATTTTTGCAAGATTAAAAAATCCAACCATTCGAAAAAAAGTAGCCAATGAAATCATTGGTATATTAAAAGAAAGAGGCATCAAACATTTTACCTATGCCGTAGTGGCCAATTATAGAGCAGACAGTAGTTATAATGGAAAAGATATCGAAGCAATCAATCTATTAAGAGGCAATAGACATACTGCATTAGATGAAGCAGAAACAATCATTCAAATGATGGAACAAGGAGGTGCGCAAATGATTTACCACGGAATGACTGAATCAGATGTAAAAGCAATTATGCAATATCCTTTTAATATGTTCGCAAGTGATGCAGGCATCGCAATGAAAGGTTATGGCAAACCACACCCAAGAGCATATGGCACCAATTCACGTGTTTTAGGAAGATATGTAAGAACAATGGGCGTATTGAGTTTAGAAGAAGCAATTAGAAGGATGACATCCTTACCTGCGAAAAAATTCAATATTGCAAAGCGAGGGATTATACAAGAGGGCTATTTTGCAGACATCGTAGTATTTGATGCAGATGAGGTTTCAGACATGGCCACCTTCGAGGATTCCCATCAATATGCAAAAGGATTCAAATACATCTTGGTAAATGGCGAATTAAGCATGGATCAGGCGGTTCAAGTACCCATAAAAAGGGGCAAATCCATTAGAAAATCATTATAAAAATTTTAAAATAGTAAAAAAATTATTTAAATAGTTGATTATCAATAAATTAGATAATATGATAGATTGATTTTAAATAATTTAAAAAAGCTTCTAACTGATTGATTATGTGTGTGTTTTTTAAAAATTAATGATTCAACATTGAAAAAAAAATGCTGATTTTGTTTAAATTTTTTTTTAATTTTTCAAACAATTTATTTAAATTGATGTTCTAACTAACAACAGTTTCAAATTCGTTCACCAAATCTCCACAATATGGATTCTTTATTTTTACTAGATGCTGTTACAGTGATTGCTAAAACGGACTACGTTTCGTTTACTTTCTTTGTAGGCACAATGGCTATGATGGCCGCTTCGGTTTTTTTCTTTTTTGAATTGAGCAACACAAGTCAAGAGTGGCGCACTTCGGTATTAGTATCGGGTTTGATCACTTTTATTGCTGCAGTTCACTATTACTACATGCGTAGCTACTATGCTGAAACGCAAGATTCTCCAACCTTCTTCCGTTACGTAGACTGGTTGTTAACTGTGCCTTTGATGTGTGTTGAGTTTTACTTGATCACAAAAAAAGCTGGTGGAACAACAGGTTTATTATGGAAAATGATCTTAGCTTCTGTTGTAATGTTGGTAACAGGTTACATGGGTGAGGCTGGATTAGGTAATGCTACAGTATGGGGTACAGTAAGTGCGCTTGCTTACTTCTATATTGTTTATGAAGTATGGATGGGCGATGTTAAGAAATTAGCTACAAACGCTGGTTCAGCTGTTGCTTCAGCAAACAAAGCATTAGGTTGGTTCATTTTAGTTGGTTGGGCTATTTATCCTTTAGGATATTTAATCGGAACAGCTGAAGGACAATGGTATGCTGGATTTGCAAACATCGGCTTGGATATGGATATTGTTTACAACATCGGTGATGCTGTAAATAAAATCGGATTCGGTCTTGTTATATATGCATTGAGCAGAAAAGCTGCTTAATTCATACTATCTTTAAGGGGCGAGTGCATAACTCGCCCCTTTTTTTATGCCTACTATATGCAAATAAAGCTCAGACAACTACTTTTGGTCATCGGATTCGGTTTAGCCCTATTACATGCCTATTTTCCATTATCAACAAATCAGCAATTAGGGGTTTTATTTGTTACCTTATTTACATTGGGTATTCCCCATGGGGCCTTAGATTTTTATATTGACCAAAGAATTAACGTTGGGGCCGATAAAAAACACGGGTATATCTTTTTATTCAAATACCTAATGAATATGTTGGTCTATGGTTTGGTTTGGTATTTTTTGCCAACCATTGCCATCCTCATATTTATTGGCTTAACAGCATTCCATTTTGGGGAAATAGATTGGCTGGGGAAGAGCTATAACGGGATTCATAAATTATGTTATAGTATTTTAGGCCTTAGCTGGATTTTATTTTTACTCAGTAAAAACATCTACACAGCAATCGATGTATTTGTATTACTAGGTCAATCCAAAATGCAGGCAAACGAGTATATCTATTATGCAAATATCGTATTGCCCATTTCTCAGGCTACACTTGTAGGGATTCACATCATTTTATTCTTTGCCCATAAATATTTTTTTTCAGACACCAAGCAATTATTTTTCGCAGTCATGCAAATTGGCTGCTTAACAATTTTAAATATGCTCTTGCCACTTTGGTTATGCTTTAGTTTTTATTTTGGATTATGGCATTCTGTTTTGTCTTTTGATAAAATAAGACAAGAATTTGAAATGGAAAACAGTTTTCTTGGATGGAAAAAATTACTCACTAAGGCCATACCATATGCGGTAGTTGCATGGACTGGCATTGTTGTATTTATTTATTTTTCTTTAGAGGCATGGAGTATCAAAGAAGTCATGCCACTTTTATTTATAGGTATTGCAGTGCTTGCCTTGCCTCACCTACAAGTGTTCACTAAGATCAAACTAGATCCTTCTAAATAAGTCTATAGCATTACTGCTTAATTTGTATTATCTTAGAAGTGATTTAAAAAATCTTATTCTATGCATACCAATCTATTGAATCAAGTTAAAAGAGGATTGACTTTAATTTTTTTACTGTTGACACAGTTGGCATTTAGCCAAGGTGGAGGGCAGAATAATATGCTTTCAAGAATTTTAAATTCAGATTATCAAGGTAAAGATAGCGGGTCCCTAACAAATGTTAAAGGAACACCTTTCTTAAATGACAATTGGCGAAAAGCATTTTTATACTTTCCCAGTGGTGGGCGGGTCTTTGTAGAAAAAATGAAAATGAATGGTTATACAGGAGAATTACATTATATAGATGAGAAGGGCGTAGAGTCTGCGCCCATAGAAGGTTCTGTAAGTAGAGTTGATTTGCTGGACCAAAAAGATACTTCTATTGTTACAAATAGGTTCAATGCTTTTATTGATCAAACGAATAAAAATAGAATCTTATTTTTTGAAATACACAACAATGGCCCAGTTCAAATTGTAAGCAGGGTTGAGAAATTTATATTTACTGAGAATTATGACCCTTTAAAAGGAAAAACTGAACAATATTTTAAAGTCAATACTTTATATGCAATTGCTTATGCTGGTAAACTAAATCCAATCAAAGAGCTTGGATACACAAATGTTATGAATGCAATGCCAAAAATAGTTAACAATTCAACTATGAATAAAAAATATAAGTTGAGAACGCTAGTAGATGTAGTTGCTTATTTAAATGAATTTAATAAACAATAATTTGATTGTAATGGATTGGTATTATTGATAGTCAGCTTCATTATAATCCTCCTCTTCACCAAAGCTTCCCAAGTTCATCATACTACTCATTAAATCATTGAATTCAATCTTGCCGTCAATCATTTTTTTATTGATCAAAGAGAAAGCAGCTAAACCGTGCAATACAAATTCCATCAGTAAAGCAGATTCTTTTTCATTGGCTTGAGGATAATATTTTTTTACCAAACCAAATAAGCCATCCACTTTATATAAAGCAATGACCTTATCTGCGTCTTTCATGTCCAACAATAGGTTCAGATGATTGCCTCCATCAAACCAAGTCGTAATAGCCTTATATGGGTTGTCTAAGGCTTTTTCTTCTCCCTTTTTATTGACCATTTTCTTTTTCTTCAATAATTCAGGGTTAGGGAAGTATTCGATAAACTGTGTACGAATAGATTTGTTCAATAAATTTAAAGCTACTTCATAAGGCCCTTCTTGTTCGCCCTCATAAACCAATTCTATCTTTCCAGTGATGGAAGGAATGATGCCCATTAAATCACTGATCCAAACATAAGTATGTTTTTCGTTGTGGATAATTGCTCGTCGCTCGGCAGAACTAATGGCATTTTCAAATGCCGCAATAGTTAGACGCGCACTGACACCGCTTTTCTTATCTACAAATTCATTGGACCTTGCTTCAAAAGAAACTTGTTCAATCAAACGCTTGATTAAATCACTAATATCCACTCTTTGTTTTTGTGTTTCCAAAATATCCGCCTCTTGTTCTGTAATCGCTAAAGAGGTTTCTAAGGTTTTTGGATAGTGCGTTAAAATTTGGCTCTCAATTCTGTCTTTTAATGGCGTAACAATACTACCCCTGTTGGTATAATCTTCTGGGTTGGCAGTAAAGACAAATAAAATATCTAAAGGCATACGCAATTTAAAGCCACGTATTTGAATATCGCCTTCTTGTAGGATATTAAATAAAGAAACCTGAATCCTTGCTTGTAAATCTGGTAATTCATTGATCACAAATATGCAACGATTGCTTCTTGGAATAATCCCATAGTGAATCACTTTTTCATCAGAGAAACTCAATTTCAAATTCGCTGCTTTGATAGGATCAATGTCGCCGATTAAATCTGCTACACTTACATCGGGTGTGGCTAATTTTTCTCCATAACGCTCAGACCTATGTAGCCAATGTATTGGTGTTTCGTCACCATGTTCTGCAATCAAGTCCTTTGCAAACTTACTTAAAGGCTTCAAAGGATCATCATTCACCTCACTGCCCATAATCACAGGAATGTATTCGTCTAACAAGTCGGTCATCTGACGCGCCATTCTTGTTTTAGCTTGTCCGCGTAATCCTAAAAATAAAATATTATGTCTGCTCAATAGTGAGCGCTCTGTATCTGGTATCACTGTGTCCTCATAACCTAAAATACCTGTAAAAGGATTTTCTTTGTTTTGCAAACATGTAATCAAATTATCACGTACTTCGTCTTTGATTGACTTAGATTGATATCCAGATTGAATCAATTGCCCAAGGGTGTTGATTTTTTCAATGCCCACCGTTTTTTTATTTTCTGTTGCTTTTTTATTCGCCACTTCTTTTTTCATTTTAGTATACTGTTTTTCGCTTACCGCTTTCAAAATCATTAAATATAAAACTGCCTAGTTTATCTAAAGATGCAAAGAATGCTTTACCATGATTCATCTCGGTAAACTCCTTCACAAATTTTTGCAAATAGGGATCAGACGCAATCATGAAAGTGGTTACTGGAATTTTTAACTTCTTACACTGCGCCGCCAAATTTAAACAACGATTCACGACTTTTCTGTCTAATCCAAAACTATTCTTGTAGTATTTAGAACCAATTTTTAAACATGTTGGCTTACCGTCGGTAATCATAAAAATCTGTTTGTTTGGATTTTTACGACGACGCAATAAATCCATTGCCAATTCTAGTCCTGCAACCGTATTGGTATGATAAGGCCCAACTTGCAAATAAGGAAGGTCTTTAATTTCAATACTCCATGCATCGTTACCAAAAACAACAATATCAATGGTGTCTTTAGGATATTTTGTAGTGATTAATTCACACAAAGCCATCGCCACTTTTTTTGCTGGGGTGATACGATCTTCACCATATAAAATCATAGAATGCGAAATATCTATCATTAACACGGTAGAAGTCTGTGTTTTAAAATCACTTTCACGAATGAGTAAATCGTTTTCTTCCATCGTGAAATTATCTAGTCCGTGGTTGATTTGTGCGTTACGGATGCTCTCTGTAAAGTCTACCTGGTCAATATTGTCCCCAAATTGATAGGCCCTGGTATCAGGACTAAGTTCTGCACTTGGTCCGGTCTTATTGGTTTGGTGATTGCCCTTGCTGCCTTTTTTAAGCTTGCCAAAAATGTCTTCTAGGCTCTTTTTACGGATGGTCTGCTCTGTTTTGGATGTAATTTTAAATGTCCCGTCCGGTCCATTCTCCTTTAAGTAGCCATTTTCCTTTAGGTCTTCGATAAAATCACCCATGCCATAGTCGTCATTGGTAAATTTATGCTTTCGGTCCAATTGATTGAGCCAGTCTAAGGCCTCAGTAGCATCCCCGTTGGTATAATTCAATAGTTCGGTAAACAAGTCGAGCATTTGCTCAAACATGGTTTTACTATTTTCGCCAGCCTTAAATGGGGTAAATTGGAATCCGATCATAACGAGTACAAAATAGCGAATAAGCAATAAATTTGATTACGATTTGAGTTAATTTTTTAAGTAATCGATTTACTGCGATAGAACGCTTAGCAAATTATAAGTTAAAATCTTCCGGAAACAACTTCAACAAATTTTGAAAGCTATAAAGTAGACCTTTAGGAGAACAATATTGATGTTTAAATTTCTTTTTCACTTGAGTATGTAACCAAGTTGCAAGGGTATTACCTAAATCAGAACTTGGATCTATTTTACCAAATTCAACCAGTTCCCCTTTTGTTTTTAATATAGCCAATGCTTCCTGATACAATGCCAGTAATGCTTGTGGCTTTAAGCGAAATAAATTGTATAAATGGAAGATATCAAATACTAAAAAATAGATTTGTTGTTGAGCTACTTTACTCAAGCCGCCATTGCTTTGTAAAAATGTACTTACACTTCCTGGCTCAATTCCAACTGCAGCCACCATGCCTTTAAATGGTTGTATGGTTTTTAATTTAATTAAATTAGGCGTGGCTATGAAGCTTCCCTCGAATTGTTCATTTAAATAAGTCAATTGCAATTTGCCTTTTGCTTTCAAGGGAGTACTTGATTCAATAAACAATTGCAAATCATTAGAAGCGCCAGTATTGGCTTTGCTACTATTGACTTTACTAGGCTTGTTCAGTTCTTTTTCTATATTTTGCTTTGACGCAGACATGGCTTGATTGATTATAAATTCATTCAATTAATCAGACCAAGAAAAATGATAAAGGAGATTACGTTTTAGGTTTGACAGTAAGTCCTCATCGATTTTACCACCGCGGAGTTCTACTCTCTCGGTTGGCAGCCATTAAAGGCTTCTTGATGATGGGACAAAGATACAAAATAAATAAAAACGAACCGAATAAATTCGGTTAGTTTTTGCATTCAGCCATAAAATAGTCATCTACCACTTTAATTGATTGATGACATCACGCATCTGCCAGAGCAATAGGAATGGTGCACAGGAGATAACTAACATTATAAAATAATAAGAATATTTCAATAAGTGAAAGGGGCTTCTAGGGGGACCTTCCAATTGGTAAACTGATCGAAGCATCGTAACTATACCGAACATAATTATTGGTAAAATTAAAAAGTAGATAAAGAAAAAACAATAACCATTTGCAAACATATCATTTCTAAAAGAAAAGCCAATTAGCCAACTGATATAAGCAAATACCTTAAATTAGAATAATTTCTTCTTGTCTAAATTTTGAATGTAGTTTCTGAATTTGCCCATAAACACTTTAATTTTCATTTTTTTTGAGAATACATGCTTTATAATTGATGATACATGTATTAAGTTCCATTTTATAAAACTCATTAGCTATTAAAGTTGAGGTTGCAAATCCAATAGAAAATCCAAATAATGGAGCAAAAGGATTTAAAGCTGGATTATTTACAGTTAGACTATTAGTTAACGTAGTAAGATATTCTGCACTCATAAATGTCAAAACAATGATACTCATATAATAAGTTTGTTTTGCTTTTTGTTGACAAGATACGTACTCCAAACAACAAGATTCAGTACATCCAGGGCCAGCTCCAGCGCCACCCAAGTCATCCATCCCGTCCAAGCCCATTTCTAAATTTGCGATTTGCGAATAATAATGAAACTCATTTAAGATCCAATCTGCATTGTCTTGCCAGAGCCCAGTGCTGCTTCTTTGACTTGCTTTTTCGAGGGAAATAATTTTATTTTTTACAAATGCTTTTCTTGCCTCATTTAATTGGTTCATTTTTGCTTTTGAAAGCACAGTATCCTTTCCAAGAAAAGTCCTTTTTAATTCACCAGAATTATTACTGATTACATTAGACGCTTTTTG
>Ga0208231_1000423_pt1 | contig 11922 bp, 14 predicted proteins | sample LakMenEpi15Jun12_FD_150702 | JGI IMG/M metagenome (GOLD analysis project Ga0208231, IMG submission 150702) | Freshwater microbial communities from Lake Mendota, WI - 15JUN2012 deep hole epilimnion (SPAdes) | ecosystem: Environmental > Aquatic > Freshwater > Lentic | place: Lake Mendota, Madison...
AAGACCTTGCCGTCTCCAGCCTCCATCGTCTCGGAGATGACCTTGCCGTAGAGGATGGACGATGGGTCAAGGTTCACGGCATAGACGATAGCCTTGCCGCTGGCGATCCACATCGCCTTGTCCATCAGCCGCTGGGCGTGGATGCCACGGAAGGTTCCGCCGAGGCTCCACGACATATTGATCTGTGCGAAGCCGTAGTCCTTGAGGATCTCGCTGAAGTACCCTCGGCTATCCTTGAAGACGTTTGCCTTGATGATCTTTGGTTCAAAGCTCATTGTGTTCCTCCTTGCCATACCACTGAACGAAGTCGTCGAAGTCAATCACTGCCAAGGCACGCCGACGTGTACCTGCCCCTGGCGAATCGCCAACCACCAGCACTGCCAGTTGGTCAGCCTTTGGGTTAAGTTCTCTTAACCATTTATCTAGTCGCTCTGGGTACGAAAGCCCGACCTTGCACTGGATCACGAAGGAGCCAGCCTCTACGTCGTTCTTGCCGCCGTACATCCCAGTCCGCTTGCCGTTGAGGCGAGTGGCGACCTCCCTCTCAAAGCTGTTGCCCCTCTGCCTCGCACGCTTCCCACGTGACGACCGAGCGGCATTGGCCTCATTGATTGCTAGGTCTTTCATCTTACCCATTCTTCACCCTCGCTAACTGTGCGGTTCGCCTACCCACGATCATCTTGTCTCCAAGTACGACCAGCCCGGAGGCGACCAACTCCTTGTTCAGCACGCGGTTCTCAATCGTCTCTCGCAGAAAGAACCAGCCCTCTGGTGCCACTGCTGCATCATAGCGGACGGAGAGGCCAGCGTAGATCCTGCCGTACCTACCGTCAAGGAGATAGCAGATGTCGTTATTCTGGACAATGTCCAGATCGTCATCAATAGCCCGCGCACTGCGGGTTACTTCGTATCGAGGCATTTTCTATGCACCCAGTGCCACTCCGTTGACTTCTTGAATCCGATGAACTCAAATGATTGGACGCGGTATGCGTCAGCCTGCTTCTCAATGGCAAGGGCGCACTTGATGCAGGGTCGGTTCGTCCACTTAGGAGGAACACTCTTGCCGCCCTTCTGGGCTTTTACCCCAGCCACATTGACTCCATCGTCTTCTGCCCCTGTTCGGTTTCGTAGAGTCGGATGGCAGCAGCATTCGCGGTATCATCCATAAACACTGCCACCATCCGACAGAGTTCCCTCGGGTCGTGTTCGCACGTCGGGCAGCCACCGTCGTGCCTCCCTTGGGACTTGAATGTAGAGATCCTCGCCAGCGCGCAGCTTGCGGCTGCAACTGCCTGCTCTGGCGTCTTAATCATTCTCGCGGTTCCGCTGGCGTCCAGATCAACGGGGAGGCATCACGAACCGTGACGTCCTCGTAGGCCTTGCCGTCGTACTCGCGCACGTTGCGGGACTCGCCCGTGACGTGCAGGTTCGGACGCTTCTCGCTAGGGTTCTTGGTCTTGGACTCTGCGACCTTGTAGTAGATCTTGTACAGATGCTCCTGCGTCTTCTTGTCAAAGACGGTGAGCGTCAGGTAGACGTACTTGTCAGTAGGCTCTGCGCCGCGAGTCTCCTTGTCAGCGGAACGCCACTGCGTGTAGGTATCGGTCGCTCGGCTGGCGAAGAACTCAAACGCCTTCGTCCCGGTCTTGAACTCTTTCTCCTTTGGCTCCTTCTTGTCGGAGAGCCAAACGTCATATGAAACCTGTGGACCTCGTGCAAATTCTGCCATCTTAGAACTCCAAATCATTCAGGTCGGGCTTCTTGGCTGGGGCAGGAGCGACCTTCTCCGTATCCCCGAAGATCTTCTTGGCGGCTTCGCCAATCCGATCCGTTGAAAGGTCGGCCTCAGGATCATCACCCGTTGGGATGAGGAACCCAGTGAGCAGCGCGTACTTCAGTGCGCCAGTCGCAGCCTTATATGCCGCCTTGTCGCCTGAGTCTGCGCCAGTGCCGACTGACTGGAACGAGATGGTCTCGCCCGACTCTCCGTCGGTGAGTGTCCACGTGAAGCGAAGCGTAAGCAGTGTCTGCTTGCCGCTCGGCGTAAGTCCCTCGCTGATGACATCGATGCTCGTCGGTGTCATTGAGACGTTGAACTTCACGAGCTGCTCGCGCACCTTGTCGGCAACTGCCGATGCCTGCACGAACTTGTACCCCTGTGCTGAGTTAGTTCCTGTCTTCGCAACGTATCCGACCGCCTCCATAACTTTGGCGATCTTGGCTGCGAGTTTGACTGACTGCGTCATCCTCTACACTCCTTCAACCATTGGCAGCCCTTGCAGGGCCACTCCGCCTTCATATCTTTCCCCCTTCGGGACGGCAGGCGCGGCGGTTTGCGCTTGCCGTAGTATTGTAGCACACGCAGGACACGCAGGGCGCGGTCTCGCCACCCTCGTTCCAGCGTGAACTCTAGGAGCTTGAAGTCCTCAGCGGCGGCATAGATCACCCGCGCATCCACTGGCTCACCAAGTTGCTGCTCCATCACGTGGGCATAGATCGAGGCTTGGACTGCGTGCTCTGGCTTGACGGTGCGGATATACTGCATCCCTCGGTTGGTCGTGGACTTATACTCCCAGACCTCCCGCCTGCCGTTTGGCCACTTGACCAGCGCGTCAATGTTCCCAGAGAAGTCAAACTCTGGCAGCAGGATCGGCACTTCTTCCTGGAACTCCAGCAAGTCGCCAGCCGCAAGGGCATCGTGACCAGCCTTGTTCAGGACCTCAGCCACGGCGTGTCCGCGCTCGAAGATGCGGTAGAGGTTGTCAGGGAAGGGGTTGCTCGGCTCCACCTTCTCAGCGGCGTACCACTGCTGCCGGATGCACGCACCAAGAAGCGAGCCACGCCATCGGGCGACGGCTGGTCGCCCTATCTCCGCCTTGCGGGCAAGATACCCGTCAAGGATGGAGGAGAAATTGCTCACTCCAATCCTTCTTTGTAGATCTCCGTGCGGGTGCGGAGGTTCCCGCCGTAGTCAAGCAGCGCCTGCTCTACGTCAAGGATCTCTGCTGGGTTGCTGGTCTTCGCCAGTTCGCTGTCGCGGATCTCAAAGTGATAGAGCAGTCGTGCGTTGTCCATCCAGTAGTCCCGCTTGTCGCCGTCGCTGCCCGTGTATGGTGAGACCTCGGCACCAGTTGCGTTGCCGATCCGATCAGCCAACTGCGTGACCGTGACGTTCTCAGAGCAAGCGTTGTAGATTCCCTGCACCGACGGCAGGATTGCAGCGAGCGAGATGATCCAGCCAGCGTCGTCCACGTTGAGGATCGGGCGCTTGGCTTCAGACTGTGGGTGGATGTGCTTCTTGTGGATCGCCTCCCAGGTGAAGGCGTTGACCACGAGGTCGCGTCGCATATTCGGTGAGACACCCCACAGGGTGCCGAGGCGCAGCGATACCCACGAGCGGTTTTGCTGGGCGAGGTACTCGTCCATCTTGACCTTGCTCTTGGAGTACGCGGTGAGCGGGTCAACCGCCGTGTCTTCCTTGGCGATGTCTCCGTTCGCGCCGTAGACAGAAGCCGAGGAGATGTACACGAAGCGACCGTTCGGGTTGCGATCCCAGAAGTCCTCTGCCTTGAGCTTCGGCAGTTCGTAGTTGTTCCAGAAGGTATCGAACTCATCAAGGTTTCCCATATGGTCGTTGCTCACCGCAGCGAGCCAGACGATCACGTCATAGGAACCAAGCGGATCAATGTCCGAGAACCGTGCGTTCTTGCCGTTGCGCTCCGAGTGCGGCAAGTGTTCTGCGTTCAGCCCACGGATGCTCTCGTCGTACCACGACTCGTCAATGCCGTGAACCTGTGCGCCAGCGTGCTTGAGATGCTTGACGACAAGCGGGCCAATGAACCCGCGATGCCCGACCACTAATACTTTCATCGCTTGATCCTTCCTTCTGCTATGTCTCCACTGAGATATTCGTACATTGCCTCAGCCCACGTACGGAAACGCGGGAGGCGTGTGTTGATAAGTGCGCCGTTCTGTGGGCGAGTCTTGTCCCATCGCATTGATCCAGAGATCTTCCCCTTGACCCTGCGGGTCTTCCGCGCCATCCGGGCAAACTCCATCCAGTTGGTCTTCCCCTGATTGACGAGGTGGTAGATTCCGTTGGACGGACCTATGGCCAGTGCGACCAGATGCTCTGCCGCATCCGGCAAGTATGTTGGGCTGAAGAACTGATCGGTCGGCAAGTCCATCGGCTTGTTGTGGGAGACCACCATATCCACGAAGCTTGGCTTCATCGGCGATGGGTAGACACCGAAGGGGCTGCTGATGCGAGCGATGATGCCGCCGCGCTCAAGGACCTTCTTCTCGCCGTTGAGTTTGGTCTGACCGTAAACGCTCAGTGCGCCACGGCTGACCGCATCCTCGTTGAGCGGACGGTCTTCCTCGTTGCTGTCAAAGACATAGTCGGTCGACACACAGAGTTGCCGCACCGTGTTGCCAATAATCTCTGGGAGTAGTTCGTTGGCGACAACGGCGCCCGCGTGGTTCTTCTCGCAAATATTAATGTCCCTCATCGCAGCGCAGTTAATCACCGAGGTGATGTCATCATCCCGTAGTTGCTGCACAATGTTGGACATATCGTAAGACGAAAAAACGCTCGCATCAGCACCTTGCTGAAGCGAGCGCGTATAGACTCTGAAGCGTAGGTTGCGGCGGCGCAACTCTGCGATGACGTGTTGGGCTACCTGCCCTGACCCGATAACTCCGACCACGATCCCTCCCTTTAGGTTCTGCTTATTTTACCACACTCTTCGGTGCGTAACGTTTACCACGCCACGCCAGCTCCGAGCCAGTCCAAGAAGCAAAGTCTGGCTGCCACTCGCCAGCCTCCTCACCCCAGAGTTCGATCACCGCGAAGCCAGCCGCCCATCGGCTGACCTGGTGCTGGGCGAGGTACCCAAGTTCGGTACGTCGGCACATCATCCCCGTGGAGATGGCTGCGGTTCGCTTCTCGTCAATGCCAGCGAAGCCGCCAATGGTCTTGAATGAAACACCCTGCGAGTGGTCGTGTCCTCCGACGACGGAGACCCCAGCCGCCTCGACGATAGGGATGATGCTGGCACCGCCGCCCGTGGATCGGGAGTAGGTGCCGTGCGTTGCGATGAGGTCGGGTGCGATCTGGTAGTACGAGCGCAGATGCTCTGGCCCTGCGAACGCCACGCCCTCGGAGATGCACGGCGTGATGCCGAGCGCATCAAGGCGCAACAGGTTGGCAAGCGAGAGGATCTCGCGCCCTTCGGCGTCCGTCATCCCAACCAGCTCCGGCGTCTTCTTCGCCAACCACTTGGAGAAGCGGGCTTCGTGGTTTCCGTAGAGGAAGAAGATCTGCGCCTCTGGTCCAGCGGATGCGCGGATCTCGGCGAGACGACGGTGCGTGTGCGCCAACTCTTCTTGGACGGGCATCCCTAACCGAGGGTCCTTGTCGTACGCAGAGACTGCCGTCAAGTCAAGGATGTCTCCTGTGAGGATGATGCGGTCTGGTCGCTCTGCTGCAAGGAAGGTAAGGAACGAAGCGTAGACCTCTGGGTCTTCAAAGGGAAACTGGAAGTCGCCCGCTGCGACGACAAGTTCATTCATCGTTTCCCTACGTTCTCCGATCCGTTGCACGTAGTCCAAATGCACGACGTCAGTCGGTCTGATATACTGCGAGTCCGATGGGGGGGTAGGGGGGGTTAAATCTTTCTTAACGAGTCCCCCTTCAGAGGAGGTAGATCCTGGGGAGGGGGTATGGGGGAGGGGGCTAGAAAGCAGAAACTTCTGGTAACGCTTTTGCGCCTGGTCCTTGGTGAGACCGAGCCTCTCCCCAATTTGAGAAAATGAAAAACCTTCAGAACGGAGTGCGTGGATGTCTAGTTCTAGACTCACAAAACCTCCAAGAGCTTCATCGCTAGGGACAGCACAATGCCCACAGCGGACACAGCAATTCCCACCTTCCATCTTAGCGCAAGACCAGCATCTCTGTTAGCGTTGCGGATGGCCGAAGCCTTGGCTTGGTCGATCTCCACGGTCCTGATTCTAGAATCTATGGCATCCAGCCGAGCCGTGACCTCGGTGCGGACGTCGTTGATGGCGTTGAGCAGGGTGGTAAACTGAGAGTTAGTCATATTATGCCTTTACGTATTTCCCTGTGGCGTAATCCAGCACATAGAGAATTCCGTTTTTATACTTGGTGGGCGGCTTCTCAGTCCCCTGAGATGCTCCTGGGTCAGCCTCGTAGCCAGACTCAACGTCTGGCCCCCTTCCCGTGGTGGATTCGGAACCTTGATCACCAGTCCCCATCTCAAGGTTCTGGTTGTTCCTGAGGATTGACTGCAAAGAGCTGGTTGCTCGGTACGGAGTCAGCTCGTAGGACTGCTGGTCTCGGTTGAAGAATTCAAAGGAGATCTCTTCCGATCCGTCCTCGCGGCCAACCCACTCCTGACCACGGATCGTAAGGTTCGCATCGATGTTGACGTTGCCACGGTTGATGACAACACGGATGTCGTCGCCAATCTTGTAGTTCTTGAACGGGATGATGGAGCCGTCTACTACCGAGACGCTAATTGCTTGCAACTTATCTGGGCTGGATTGGTAGAGGTTATAGGCGGCGCGTGATGAGGCAGCCGCTTGGGAGATGATGTCCTGCTGCAAGTCTACGCGGTCAATGACCCCGTACGTGGAAGCCAACGCTGACGTTGCAACCGGAGACCAAATCTTCTGTGGAACAATACCGTTGAAGATTGTTGTTCCGATGACTATTGCCCTTGTGCGCAGGCTGCGGAAGTTTGGGCTGTAGGAGAACCGCTTGACGTTAGCCCCGTAGACCAGCCGAAGGCTGTTGTTTGGGGTGGAAGCGTAATTCATATCCAAGAAGAAATAGTTGTATGGCTGGGAGGCTGACTCGATTCGGTTTCCAAAAAACACCTTGGAGGTTGCACCAGACTGCGCAATGCTGGAGATGTCCGAGAGGAAGTTGGTGCGCTGCTCGCCAGCCGTGAAGAAGTCGTAGGTCGTGGCTGAGGCGTTGATCGTTGCCTCCACCTCGATGAACCCTAGGCGAGAGTTCGCTTGGTTTTTTGCCGCACTCATCTCTGCCTGGAAGATGTGGGAAATTGTCTTGTCGTTGTAGGTGACGGTGCTACCAGCAGATGCTCCGGTTGCGTCAGTAATCGTCTGGTTCAAGACGCCAAGGTAGTCAACCCCGAAGAAGACGGTCTCGTTGTCGGTGGCGCTGTAGTCTTGCAAGATACCAGAGCCGACGGTTCGGTAGACGGCATCCTCTTCGTCCCAGCGGTCAACGCGGTAGTGGCGGTTGAGCGGGTCGCACTCCGCAATCTGCGGGTGGTTGTACGGCAAGGTGAAGAACATCTCTCCGCCTTGGTTTAAGTGAGACGAACAGCCAATGTACTTGGCGTCGGAGATCACGGCCTTGACGGCTCCGCGTCCTCGACCAGCGCCAGTCATATCCCAGAGCGTGATGCGGAATGGAGCCTGAGAGTACCAGCGTCCCTGCGCACCAGAGGCGGTGACGCGGGTTGCGTTGGTGACTTCCAGCTCTGCCGTCCCAGCAATTGCACTGGTTGCAGATGCGGTGATTGTGAGCGGTCCGACGCCTGCACCAGTGACTAAGCGGGATGCGACGCCGTTGACGGCGGTGGCAGCACCTGTTCCGGTGAGGGTTCCTGTGCCGCTCTGCGAGAAGGTGACGGACGAGGTGTTCGTCGTATCCACTGCGAGCGAGATGTCGCGCACTTCGGCAACGAGGTTGAGGTTGCTGCCCGCTGCAAGCGGCGATGTCGATGAGGTGATGACGATGTGGTACGGCTGGATGGTGAAGGTCGTGGAGCCGTTGTTGACCGTGGAGTCGTACGCACCAGTGATCGTGATTGACCCGCTTGTCGTAGCGGTGACGCCAGCGGAGATGATGCCCGCCGCTGCGGTGACGGTGGTCAGCCCAGCGACTCCGCCAGCACCCGTCTTGGTCAGGGTGATCGGCGTGGTGGAGTCATCGGTCATCACCACACCCGTGGTGTCCCGCAGTTCTGCGGTCAGCGTACGGGCGAAGCCGTTAGCGATTTCTGCCGTTGAGGATGTGAAGACAATGTCGCGGGCGACGACGTCAAAGGACTGCGTGCCGTCTACGGTAGCCGTGCTGTAGAACGCACGGATGTCCACCTGCCCAATCCCCGTGGCGGTGATGACAGAAGTAGCAATACCTGCGACTGCCGTGGCACTTGCCGTGCCAATAGCGATAGTCCCAACCGATGTGGTATCGGCAGAGAAAAGAATAACCCCCGTGAAGGACGTGTCAATGGCACTCGTCGCGCTGTCATAGACAGCCGCCGAGATTGTCCGCGTCCTAGTGAGGGTTAGATCAGCGGTGCTACTACTAAACTGAATGTAGTCAAACGCCATTAGTACCACGCCTCACGGTATGTCACGGTGATGAGACCGGGCGCACTTCCGCTGTAGGACGTGGTGAGGGTCGTCGCCGCGTCATCCGTCGGCGGGATGGACCCAAAGTTGTAGAGCGAGGTGTCGATGACGTCCTGCCTCAGCGTCGTCACGTACGCCCCTCCAGCGGTAGATCGCAGCCCGCGACGGACTGTCTGGTTCTCAAAGTCCACGTACCAGCGGACCTCGTTCGTTGTTGTCTTGGCAATGAAGTCAAGGTTGTTCAGCTTCAAGACCTGAGAGTCCATCGTGAACGTCACCGACGCTACCGTCGCTGCGGCATAGGAGACGGCGGACGAATAGATGACCTCAAAGGTAGGGAAGGACACCGCCGACCCAAGGTTGGGGAGCGATGTCGTCGCAGAGGATGCGGTGATGTTGATGCTGCGTTCCGTAGACGAGAACCGATACGGCGCCTTGGCAATGAAGGAGAGACCGACCGTTGCGGCAAAGCCCTTGGCGCTGACGCCGATGGACTGCGCCGATGTCATCGTCACATTAGGGAGGCTTGATGGCCGCACCAGCATCATCATCGGGATGAATCCCGTAGAGAAGTTGGAGACGTCAATGGTTGCCTGCGAGAACGCCAACTGACGGAAGCCGTAGTCCGCTTCGTAGGTACGCGGGATCGGGCGCATTGCATCAAGCACCGCCTGCACTTTGTCCCCGAGGTCTCCCGTAGAAGTACCGAAGACACCGCAGACAATGTTCAGGCTGCGTGTACCAAGGTAGGTGTCGGCTGCGTCTACGCCGTCGCGCAACGCCCGCTTGTCAATGTAGCCGATGAGCGGCACGGCATTGAAGTTTGCGGACAGCACCTTGTAGCCACCCCGTGGAGAGGTCGTCGTGACCTCCGAGGCGCCGATGCTGTTGAAGTCAATCGTTGTACCACCAGCGACCTGGTACGTGATCGGTCGATTAAAATCCATTAACCGAGCCTCCGCAGTCGGCGCAGCCTAGCCTCCTCGCGGCGAATCCGCGCTTGGTTAGACAGCGCGATTTGGTTCATTGAAAGAGCAGAGACGTCAGAGTTTCCTGACTGCACTTGCCACTGCTGGAACGCCACACGGTCGGAGAGGAGGCGGTTGAACGCCTCCGCCTGTACCCAGACACGCATCGCGGCAATGCCCGTGACATCAAGGTCGGTGGTAGAAGTGCTGGCAGCAAGCTGGACAAACCCAGTGTACCCGTAGATGCGCAGGGTTCCGGTGTCGGGCAAGGTGTAGTGCGGCGGGAAGAAAAGAATGTTGTTATGGACTTCCCAGCCAGAGTCGGGACCATCGCCACTGTTCGGCCATAGGCTCTCTCGGTACTGCCCGCCCTCCGTGAAGACGTCAATGCGGAACGGCCAGTTCACGCTAGTCAGCGCAACAGAGAATAGTTCCCCTGAGATTGGCTGCGTATACGCCGTGACCTGAATGGCTTCCTTGGGATAAAACCCACTGATCCAGTCAATGCCAGAGTTGATGAGGTCGTTGACCTCTGTGTCGCTCCACGTCGCCCCGTTAGGGTCGCGCAGATCGGACCGTACTGAGGTCCTAAGCGCCGTTAGTGTCTCTCCTGCCATTCTTCCAAATCCCCTTATGCTCTACTGCCCACTTGAAGGCATCTGCCCACTCGATTGCTCGTTGCTTGTAATCGTATTCTTTGATGACGCGCTCTTTGGCTGCGCCTGCGAGTTGTTCGCGGAGGTCCTTGCTTCTGACCAGCGACTTCATTGAGTCAAACCACTGCTGTCGTCCGCGAGCAAGAAGCCCGTCAACACCGTGATTGACCATTGAGTAAGGAGCCTCGCCGTACCTGAATGCCTCACCGATGAACGCTGCTCCAGCCATTGCGTATTCCAGCCAGTGCAGCTCAGACTTGCAGCGGTCAAAGTCATCGCCGCCAAGTGGGGCGATCCCAATGTCTGGATGGCTGCCCGTAAGCGTCTCGGCAAACTGTCTGATGTTCTCAACGTATGGATAGGCTTCGTCAAAGAACGGAGCGATGACGTGCTGCGTGCCTGGGTTTACTCCAATGAAGACGTTCCAGAGTTCCTTGCGGAGATCTTCAATCGCCTTCCCTGCGTATCCGCCTTCCCACTTTCCTCCGACACCACTTGGGTATCCGGCGTAGTCGCGCATCCGTGCCGTGCTGCCGTAATAGACCACGCGTGGTTTGCTACCACCGTGTTCTGGGCGAGGACGATCTGATGTATAAATCGAAGGATCGATTGCATTTCTAATTACCCTTATGTTCTCGTTGAGGTGAGAGTACGCCGACTTGATCGGACCAGTACTTGTTGTCATTAGATCCGCTCGGCGTGCCATCCGCTCAATGAGCGGGCGTTCTGCCTGAACGTCTGGGAAGTATCCATTCCACGTACGGATTTGGAAGTGATTGTCATCCGTCTCGTAGATCATCGCCTTGTTGTTGCTCTCGTTCTCAAAGGCGGGCCACATCCACTCGGTGATGCTGTCGCGCATCTCCATCTTGTGTGGGTGGACGAGGATCTTGTTCTGGTCCTTCGTTGCCGTGCCACAGGTATGGCACTTGGCGGAGCAGTTGTAGTAGCGGCGGAACATTACGACGTCCGCCCAATCAATGTCGCTGGTGTCTACCGAGAGCAGACCTTTTGCCATTGCCTCCGCTTGACTAAGACCTTGTGCGCCATCCTTGGCGATGAAGTTGACTTTGTCAATGTGACGGACTTCGATGCCCATCTTCTTCCACTCTTCGTCAAACATATGCCCACGGAAGTAGGCGCAGGGACCCTGTTCAGCAGTCCCCCAGACAAGTACGTGCATATCCCTCCCGAGCGAGCATAGAGGCTCGCAAACTCTTGTGGGGTATCTAGACACCACCCCCGCCACAATCGTGGCTCCTGGGGCTTCCTAGGTGCCTCTCCGTTGATTCTACCACACCCTACTCGCCCCACTCCCGAAGGAGTGGGGCTTTCGGACAATCCCTAAGGATTAGATAGAGACCGTGGCCTGTGTCTTCAAGACACGGTAACGAGCGCCAGCCTCATCGAGGAGGAGGGTGCCGAAGCGCATCTTGTAGCCGACCAACGCCTTCTGGGCGAGTGGGTCGGAGTGATCGCCACCCGGAGCCACGAAGTAGCTCTGGAGGGTCTGGCTATCGCCAATCGTGTAAGCGTCTGGTCCGAGGAACAGAGCGTTGTACACGTTGCCGCTCGAAGCACCAGCGGTCGTGTAGACCTTGGCGTCCGAGGACACGATGAAGCGCACGCCTGCGAACATACCAATCTCGCCCGTGAGCAGGTTGGTGTTGTCCACATACTTGCGCGACTCGATCCAACCGTTTACGCTGGTGTCTGACACAAGGTCATACTCCTGCGCTGGGTGGATGATGCAGCGATACGTGCCGTCAGCGAACTGAGGAACGTTGCTGCCCTTGAGGCGAGCGACCATCTGCTTAACGAACGCTCCCGAAAGGAGGCCCGCCGCAGCGACTGCCGAGTTGGCAGTGTTCTGGGTGAGCGTCGCG
>Ga0208231_1000424_pt1 | contig 11884 bp, 11 predicted proteins | sample LakMenEpi15Jun12_FD_150702 | JGI IMG/M metagenome (GOLD analysis project Ga0208231, IMG submission 150702) | Freshwater microbial communities from Lake Mendota, WI - 15JUN2012 deep hole epilimnion (SPAdes) | ecosystem: Environmental > Aquatic > Freshwater > Lentic | place: Lake Mendota, Madison...
TTGATAATGGTGTAGTCCATGTTAAGGTTCCAGCTCCAGTAGATGTTAACAATTGGCCACTAGTTCCTGTTTCTGTAAGTCCAGTTCCTCCCTTATTTATTGCAATAGTAGTCCCGCTCCAAATACCAGAAGTAATTGTTCCAACACTTGTTAAACTAGAACTCGATATTGTTGAATTTAATGAAGTTCCTGTAAGTGTTCCAGCATCGACTATTACTGTAATATCTCCACTACCATCAAACGCAACTCCATTTATATTTCTAGCAGTAGCTAACTTAGTGGCAGTACTTGCTATTCCAGCTGTTGTTGCAGTTGTAGCACTTGCTGCATTTTCTGTTATACTTAATTTGGTAAGCAAAGCCGAATCCGCGTAAGTTTGTTTTGTATATTTACTTGTATCTATTGCATTTAATTTTAGAGCTAAGCCAGTTGTCAAATCTGACATATTTGCTTTTAAATTAATTCTGGCAGATAAATTTAGAGTATCCTTGCCTATACGATTGCTTAACATACTAGCGGTATCAACTAATTTTAATTTAGTCAGTAATGCTGAATCGCTATAAGTTTGTTTGGTATATTTAATTGTATCTGCAGCATTTAATTTTAAATCCAAGGCAGTTTGAGTTAAAGTACTAATTGGTTTAGAAAGGTCTGATGTGTTGTTTACATTATTTAAGGTCAATGCCGTCTTTAAACCTGTTAAACTATTCACACCTGTTCCTCCTAATGTTACAGGAACAATACCTACTATATTTTCAGCATCCACACTTTTAGCAAACTGCGCATAGGCCACATACTGAAACTGTGTGGTACCCATCGTAATAAAATTAGTTCCCGCTGCTGCATCCATTTCTATTTTTAAAAACTTAGGTGAATTCTTCCAATTAATGGTGGTGAAATTTCCTAAAGTACTAATAGCACCAGTATCTCCAATCACTGCTGTAAATAAACCCTGTGCATTGGTGGTGACTCTTCTTGTTTCGGTATAATCTGCTGTTCCAGTGGCACTGCCTTGTAGGATACTTAATTTAATAGTGATGGCCTGTGATGCTAATATGACATTATTAGTTGTTCTTGCTACACCCTGAAAATTTAATCCAGTTTGTGCATGGGCGTTTATTAAGATTATTGATAAAAGGATCAAAAATAGAGTGCGCTTTATGATATTATTTGAAATCATAAATTATAGTTTGATAATTTTATATATGCCTGTTTTAGTATTACCTGCACTTGGTTTAAAATATACTTTCATATAAAATATACCTGATGGATAATTTTCCATTAAAATATCTTTCTCGTAAATGCTGAATATAGTACCCGCTTCCTGTGTAAATACAATAGTCGATTTAGCATCTATCAGTTGAAATGATAAGCTACCCGCTTGATTAAACTTTGCTTTAATGTGTAGTAAATTGTTAGTGGGGTTAGGGCCGATAGTAATTTGAGTACCAAACACCGCTGGGCCATATTCATTGATTACGGTAACAATACTTGTCATGGGTTGCAATACCCCTGTATTTAAGGAATAACCTGAGGTAAGAAAATTGGCAATAGAAACAGATTCTCCGATACTCCACTCCATGGCACTAAAATAGCCACCCCCATTATTAAAAGTATAGGGTGTAATGGACTGTGCTTTGGCTTCGGTAAAATTTGAAAGGAATGTAATGAAAAGGAAAATCAACCTCATTTGCTACTAGACTTAATGATGCAAAATATCATTAGAGTATATAATTTACATTAAAATACAGTTGTAATTAGTAGCTTATTAGGTAAAAGAGGACGAAATAGTATAAAAAACTATTGTTCTAAGAACCTTTCTTCATTTTATCAAAGTATTCAGTTGGCGTAATATTGTATATTTTATTGAACGCTTTGTAAAAAGCGCTTTTAGAGTTAAACCCCGCCTCCGTTGCAATTGACTCAATTGTGTATGTTTCTAAATATGACTCATGATATTTATCAATAATGTATTGTATTCTAAAACCGTTAATAAAATCAGGGAATCTTTTGTTATGAAAATTATTTATAATGTATGAAAGCTCCCTTACAGGCATATTAAGCATTATTGCCAAATGTCCAATACTAAGGTTACTTGATAAAAATGGCCTTTCTAAATTCATATAAGTATCAATTGCTTCCTTTGCAATCGAAAAGTCCTCATCAATAAAGGCTAGCTTGTCTTCCTGATCCGATATCAAATTCGAGGGAGTATTTTTATATTTTATAAAAGGTAAGCCTGATAGGATTTCTTGGTGTGTTAAAAGATACGTACTTATGACAAAAAAACTAGTAGCATATAAAAAACCTGGAACAAAATTAAGTACCCCAATTGTAAAAACAGAATTATAAATTATAGCCAATATAGTCAAAACAATAATTGCTATAAAAAACAAAGTGCCGGCTAAAGTAAAAATTTTAAGCCATTTAATTACTTCAACTATTTGCTTCTTTAATTCAGCCCGCTGAAGATTGTTCTTAAATTTAAGAATCAATCTCCATTGCAATATAATATAAATTAAATTTTGAAAAATTCTTAAAAATGATATCGCACTCTCAGGAATGATCCCAGCTTCATACCTAAATGTCAAATCCAAATTTTTTACTATTTGTAAAACAATCCCAGACTTTATACTTGTTGATAAAAAATAAAAAGGAAAATAATTGATAACAATTAAACCAAAAGGTATAAAATGCCATAAATCATTTTTTGAAAACTTTTGCTCATTATACAATACTGCTCTGACATATAAAAATGTGAAAGGTGGAACAATAAAATTAATAGGAGCAGCAGTTTTGTATATATGGGGAACATGAATTATCCACCCGTGGTATATAGATAAATATATTATTGATGTCCATATAATTAATAAGTAAACCAGTGATAATAAATAATCAGGATAAGAACGCAAAGCATTCTCTTTAAATAAAAGCAAATAAATTGTGACCAAAGCACAAAATATACTCCCTAAATAAAAAATTTCATACATAATTAAAAAATAAACCAGACTTTACACTAGTAACAAATTTAATCTAGATTTCACCAATTTTACACTGTTAAATAATTATTAATCAAAAGTTTAAGAAAAGCAACTATTCCTTGTACATTTTATGCTTTACACATTATAGTAATTGCAATCAAAATTATTTAATACTTAAAGATTCATAATCTATTAATCATTATTGTAAAAAAAATTGTATTTATTGAAAATTCAAGGCGTCTTTTAGTATGTAGCAGAATCCGTAGCTACTAACCCCTATTTAACCATATTTGAGGCTGTTATGACAAGAAAAGTATAATTATAACTCCTTTATATCTGATGAATTAGGTGGTTTGAGAGGAGTTTGAGTTAAGTTAGAACTCACCGTCCGGTCCGCAAAAGCCCTTAACTTTCAATGAGTTAGGGGCTTTTTCGTTAATAAATTGTCAATCAACTCTCGGACTGTATACCAAAAGGGCAATTAAGTTTTTGAACTAAACTTATACACTTAAATTAAAATCTCGAAGTGCATCGTTTAAACTTGTTTTTAAATCGGTGCTAGCTTTACGCTGTCCTATGATTAATGCACAGTTTACTTGATATTCACCAGCATTAAACTTTTTAGTAGTTGTGCCAGGAATGACCACCGATCTTGCTGGCACACGTCCAGTATATTCTACTGGTGTAGCACCGCTCACGTCAATGATTTTTGTGGATTGTGTAAGCACCACATTGGCACCAAGCACGGCTTCTTTTTCTACAATAACACCTTCTACAACAATGCTTCTGCTACCTAAAAAACAACCATCTTCGATAATAACAGGGCTTGCTTGTAATGGCTCTAATACACCCCCAATACCTACGCCACCACTAAGGTGTACTCCTTTTCCAATTTGTGCGCAACTACCTACTGTAGCCCAAGTATCTACCATGGTACCAGCATCTATATACGCTCCAATGTTTACATAACTTGGCATAAGTACCACAGTGCTAGCAATATAAGCACCATAACGTGCCACAGCTGGAGGAACTGCTCTAACACCTAGTTCTTTGTAGTTACTTTTTAATAGCATTTTATCGTAAAACTCAAAAGGAGGAAGCTCCCATGTTTGCATTTGTTGTATGCCAAAATACATCAGGATTGCCTGTTTAATCCATTCATTAACCACCCAGTTGTCACCCTCTTGAGAAGCAACACGCAAACGTCCTTTGTCCACATCTTCAATCACGGCTCTTACAGCATCGCTGTAAGTTGCTTCTTTTAATAAATCTCTATTTGACCAAGCTTCAAGTATTAAATTTTGTAAAGACATACTTATTTTTTTGCAAACATAAGCAAGACATCTTTATCTACCATTATATTTGCCCTAGTAAGACTTCTAATTAATTCAGATATTAATAACATAATAATACAAGCATGAATATTGCACTTGTTGGATACGGAAAAATGGGCAAAACAATAGAGGAAATTGCAGTTGCGAATGGACATACTATTGGATTAAAAATTGACCTAAATAATGCTGACGATTTATGTGCCCAAAAAGTGGTTGGTATAGATGTTGCAATTGAATTCACCGGGCCTGAAAGTGCATTTGACAATGTAATGAGATGCCTTTCACTAGGACTTCCCGTGGTTTGTGGCTCTACCGGTTGGCTAGAAAAATATGATGAGGCAAAAATATATTGCGAGGCAAATCATGGCACACTTATTTATGCAAGTAATTTTAGCATTGGCGTCAACTTGTTTTTTGAAATCAACAAAACACTAGCAGCTTTAATGAGCAAGCACCCAAGCTACGAGGCAAGCATTCATGAAATTCACCACACCCAAAAAAAAGATGCTCCCAGCGGAACAGCAATAACACTTGCAGAGCAGGTAATTGATGCATTACCCAATAAAACAAAATGGGTGAATGAATCATCTAATGATGCATCGGATTTAGTCATCCTATCCGAAAGAATTGATCCAGCCCCAGGTACACATACCACTACTTATACATCTGCTATTGATGATATACAAATTACACATACCGCACACAATAGAAAAGGATTTGCAGGAGGTGCTTTACTAGCTGCAGAATTTGCAGCAACCCATCGAGGCGTTTTTTCAATGAAAGAAGTTTTAGGACTTTAAAATCAACCAATACCTAATGGATGAGACAATCATTAAACCGAATCAAATAAAGACTTTGTAAAGAAATTATTTACTAAGGTAGGTTTTAACTCGGCTGTGAATAGGCTCACTTAAAGACACTATAGGCAGACGAACCTCGTTTTCTAATAATTCCATTTGATGCATAAATGCTTTTACGCCTGAGGGATTGTTTTCGGCAAACATCATATCATAGGCTTGAATTAAAGGATCGTTTATCATTTTTGCTTTAACAAAATTACCGGCTAAACATGCACGAACCATATTTGAATACTCTAATGGATAAGCGTTTGCAGCAACACTAATTACGCCTTGCATGCCACAAGCAATTTGAGGCAGTGCTAATAAATCGTCTCCACTCAAAACAACAAAATTGGAAGGTGCATCTCTTAAAATTTCCATGCACTGCGCCATATCTCCACTTGCTTCTTTTAAACCCACCACATTTGGACAATCTTTTGCCAAACGAATGGAAGTAGCTGCAGACATATTACGTCCTGTTCTACCAGGCACATTGTATAAAATTACAGGCTTAGGACTTGCCTCAGCAATTGTTTTGTAGTGCTGGTAAATACCTTCTTGAGAAGGTTTATTATAAAAAGGAGACACGCTCAATACAGCAAGCGCTTCTGATAAAGGCAACTTTTGCAAATCACTAATGACTTCGGCTGTATTATTTCCACCTACACCAACAATTATAGGAACCCTACCAGCAGTATGGCTAAATGTAAATTCTATAATGGCAATTTTTTCTTCTTTACTTAAAGAAGGTGTTTCACCGGTTGTACCCAGTGTAACTAAATAGTCGATACCGCCTTTGATGACATGATCTATTACTTTTCCTAAAGCAGTAAAATCTACATTACCCTCTTTTGTAAATGGTGTTACAAGTGCTACCCCTGTTCCTCTTAATTGATGCTGTATTGCCATTATTATAAATTATGTGGTTGTCTTTTCTAAGGTAATTATACTATTTAAGAATTGTAATTTAAACATAATAAAGATAGGACTTTGAATTGACAAAAATATTCGATGCGTGGGTCGCGGGTTGGAGTAACTTCCGGTCCGCAAAAGCTCTGAAATTTCAATCTGATAGCAGCTTTTCGTTTCAATAAACTCCAAAAAAAAGACCCTTATTGCTAAGGGTCCTTCTTTCGTATTTTTTTCTAAACTTAAACTTTATTTTTTTGGTTCAGTAGCTGCTTTAATCACTCCTGTTATATCCATAAATTCATCAGTTTCAGTTATTTTGTGATCTTTATTGAACTTGAAAACGCCATAATATTTATGTTCAATCTTTGCGCCATTGATACCATCATCAGTCCATCTTACATAAGCTCTTACATCACCATTTGGCTTAAAAGTAACAGAATCTAGTCCTGGATAAAGTTGAATATCATTCGCTTTAATATTATTCACTATACTATGTAAACCTTCAAGTCTTTTCTTTAACTCTTCTTTACCAATAGTAGCCTCTAATCCATATCCAGCTCCATGTGCTTTAAGTGTATCTGATACATATGAGCCCCAAGTTTGTAAATCCTTATTTGCAAAGGCTTCAAAAATAGCTGTTGTTACTTTTGCATTTTCTTTAAATTCAGCCATCATTGCATCATCTGATCCAGTTGAAGCAGTTTTTTCCGCTGGTGTAGAACAAGCGAATAATGTGGTAGCAAACATTGCTACTAGGATTGTTTTTTTCATAATTTATTATTTATTTAGCATCATAGATTACTTGCTCCCATAGAATTTTACCATCTTTAATTGCAAAAGATATAAAAGTTAAACTTTTTGAAATCTCCCCTGTTTTAGACGTGTTTTTAAAATTAACCCAAGCATGACCCCATTTAATTCCTTTGTATTGTTCATCTGTTGTTGGCACTGTCACCACTTCTAAATTAGGTGTACCAGCATCTACAACAACACCTGTACTTTCTCTTTGTTGTTTAAATAATTCAATTCTGTCAGACATTTTCATAGCAACAGTGTCATTATTATGCCACGATTTCGCTGTATCACTAAAACAAGAAGCAGCAGTAGCCCAATCTCCATTACTATATGCTGTGATTGCTTTTTTCATTAATTCAACTTCAGGACCTTCTTTTACACAACTTGATGCAGTAGCATCTGTTTCTGCTGAAGCAGTTTTTTCCGCTGGTGTAGAACAAGCGAATAATGTGGTAGCAAACATTGCTACTAGAATTGTTTTTTTCATGTGTTTATGTTTATTTGAATCGGAAATTAACTATCAAATAAAAAAATATCCCTTTATAATCTGTAAATATGTTCCATTTTATGGAATAGGAACAAATTCAGGGCTACGAATGCATCAACCTAAATGTCAAATTGATACGTAATTGTTTAATGCGGGTTGTCTTAGGTAAGGAATGATACCAATGAGCTTGGATTTCCCCTTTCATATCTAACAATGAGCCATGGGCAAGTTCAATGTCTAAACGTTCATTGGTGGTAGCGTGTTTAAAGGCAAACTTACGAACAGCCCCAAAACTCAAAGAAGCGATGGACGACCCTGCAACCATTTCTTTTTCGTTGTCTTGATGCCAACCCATGCCCTCTTCTCCCTCGTGGTATAAATTGAGTAAACATGCATTATACTTTGCTCCCGTAATTGCTTCCACTTTTTGCTTAATACCAATTAAGGCAGATGTCCACTCCAATCCTGATTTTTTTACCCCAGCATAGGTATAGGTTATGCCAGCATCTGCATACCAAGCCACTTTTCTTTTGGTGATGATTTTTTTGCCAAACATCACCACTTCATCCTGTTTCCAAGGAATGGTTTCAAATAAATCCTTACAAATTCCATTTGCTTCTTGTTCATTAAAGACTACTCCATGGTAAATGGCAATACCATCATATGGCAATAGGTTTTCTGGGTCAAAAAGAAAGGACATAATCAATGTATTATTTTAAAGTCTGCAAAATCCATTTTGGATTTGTAGTATCTGATACAAACTGACCTAATACTTTTGTTGGCTTATTTGAAATCAATTGCTGTGAATCTGAGCTTGGTAATAATCTTAATCGATATATTTTATTATACACGATACCTTTTGGAGAACTTAGTTTTTTATACAAATACTTCATGTAATGTTCTGGCACCAAAGATTTTATGGTATTATACCTGGATGGCAAGTTCACTCCTATTGACATCGCAACTTCATCCAACATATCAATGCAATTCAATATTAAGGTAAAAGCAGGTGGATTTTTTGTCCATCTTTCAAGAACACTTTTGGCTTCAAAATAAGCAGCTTCATCTACAATAAAATACATGTCCCCATTTGGTGGGATATGTTTTAAACAATTAGAATCATTTTTTACTACTCCTAATGGAATTGGCACAGTTCCAATTGTTTTTGGATAGTAGCCGTAGACTTTAAAATCTTGTTTATCAGCAGTTTTATTTTCTTGTTGATACAATATCACAAAAGCATGCCCTGTATAGGTGTCATTCCTTATAGCTAAACCAACAACATACTTTTTATTAGTTGTATCTGTTCTTAAATCAATCTCAAGTTTTTGAGCAGCAAGATGCGTTAGAGATCCAATCCAAAAAAAGGATACAATTAAAATAAAAAACTGTTTCATTCAATCAAAATGTTATTTCCTAGGCATCAAGCTTGTTTGCTGTGCTGCATTTAAAGCAAAGGTAGCAACAATTGTAGCAATTTGTTTTAAGTCATCCTGCATTAAATGGTCGTATACATCCATATTGCTATGATGTGTTCTTGTACTGTATTCAATAGGATCTTGGATAAACTGAAAACCAGGTAAACCAACTCCGTCAAATGCAATATGGTCTGTGCTTCCAGTATTGTTTAAGGTCACAGTCTTTGCTCCTAAATCATTGAAAGGCGCAAGCCATGTTTTAAAAATAGCTGCTGCTGCAGTATTGCCTTGTGCATAGATTCCACGGATTTTTCCTGTACCATTATCAATATTAAAATAACTAGAGAATTTTGCATGCGCAGTATTAGGTTGGTTGTTGGCATCCATAAATGTTTTTTTCACATAACCTCTTGAACCTAGTAAGCCTTCTTCCTCTGCACTCCATAATCCTATGCGGATGGTTCTTTTAGGACTAATACCTGCTGCTTTAATTATACGCATTGCTTCTATCATTACAGCCGATCCAGATGCATTATCCGTAGCACCTGTACCAGACTGCCAAGAATCTAAATGCGCCCCAATCATCACCACTTCGTCTTTCAACAATGGGTCCGTACCTGGAATTTCTGCAAGCACATTATATCCTTGTAAATCCTTAGTATGAAATATAGTTTTTACTTCGAGGTCCGCTTTTACAGTAGTCCCCGACTTAGCCAATCTTAAAAAAGTATTGTAATCTTCCACAGACATTGCTAAATCTAAAAAATTTGCTGGGTCTGTTCCTTTATATGAACCACCGCCTTGTGCAAAAATAGTGCCATCATGATTTCTTGTAGCTGTGGTTAACATCGCAACCGCACCTTCCTCAATTGCCATTGCCTTTAATAAATTCATGACCCTTTGCGGACCTGATCTTTGCGCTTGCATCTCGCGCATACGTCTTTGTTGCGCTGTATCTGGTGTTCTAGAAATTGCTGGTGCAGGTGCTGCTTCCATTGCGGCCAATGCTTCATCCGTATATCTTTCAGCGTCTGCTTTAAAACTTTGCTTGTACTTATTATCTTGATCCAAAATTATGATCTTACCTTTTAATTGTCCTTTATAATTTAGTAATGTAACAGAGTCTTTTGCATCAACAACAATAATGGTTGCATTTTTTAAACCATTGGTTCCAGCAGTCCAAGATTTAGGCCATGCCAATAATGGTTTATAATAAGGTGCCGTCATGGCAAAATACATTTTCTCTAAATCCCAACCTTTTCCAAATTCACCCCAAGGTTCAATCACTGCATTCACTGCGCCATTTTTTGTTAATACCTCTTTCGCATAATTAGCTGCTCTAGCATAGCCTTCTGAATTAGCCAATCTATTTCCACTTTTATCTGTTAAGTTAAACGCGATATCCATTACCTGAGATTTTTCCAATCCTTCGGTTCTGATTTTCTGAATCGTTGCAGGATCTAGTTGCGCCATGGCAGAAATTGGTAAAATTGCTGCAAGGATGAATCCTTTGATCACTAAGTTTTTCATAGTAGGTCTTTTGATGATTTTGAATGATCAAATTAGGTAAAAGCGTTCATTATAATGCACCATTTATCCAATTTTTGTACACCTATTGATTTTTTATTTTGAAAGCAACAAAATTTGTCGGAATTTAATACCATAATTTAAGCCTTATGGAAAAAAGACAATTTATCAAAGACCTTGTTTTAACAAGCATTGCAATGCCAATAGGATTTAGTGGGATGGCAAAAGCTTTTGAAAGCCATGCTGAAAAATCACCAACAGCACTCGCAGAGGATAATGCTTTTTGGGAGCAAATACGTCAGCAATATATTTTAAAACCTGACTATATTAATTTAGAAAATGGCTACTATAATTTTTTACCTCAACCAATTTTAAATAAGTACATCGAGCATATCAAAGAAATCAATTACCAAGGCTCTTATTATATGCGAACGGTGCAATGGGAGAATAAACAAAAATCTGTGATTGCATTGGCGGAGATTGCTGGATGCAGCCCAGAGGAATTAATCATTACACGTAATACCACAGAATCACTAGATACAATTATTGGTGGCATTCACTGGCAAGCTGGTGACGAAGCCATTATGGCCGAACAAGACTATGGTGCTATGTTAGACATGTTTAAATTAGTAAGCGAAAGACATGGCGTAGTGAATAAAATAATTTCCGTTCCCAATCATCCAAAAGACGATGCGGAGGTTGTTGCGCTTTATAAAAACGCCATCACCCCAAAGACTAAAGTGATATTAGTGAGTCATATGATCAATATCACTGGCCAAATATTACCTATTAAAAAAATATCTGAAATGGCCCACCAGTATGGGGTGCAAGTGATGGTAGATGGCGCGCATGCTTTTGCTCATATCCAATATAGTATTGCTGATTTAGGTTGTGACTATTATGCAGCATCCTTACATAAATGGCTAAGTGTCCCGCTTGGTGCAGGCATTCTTTTTGTAAAAAAAGAACATATCAAAAACATCTGGCCGCTTTTTGGAGACAATGAAAAAGATCCAAATAAAATTAAACGCATCAACCATACTGGAACACATCCTGTGCATACAGATTTAACGATTCCGGATTCAATTGCCTATTATCAAATGATTGGTCCTGCAAAAAAAGAAGCTAGGTTAAGGTACCTACAACAATACTGGACCAGCAAAGTGAAGGACAATCCAAATATTATATTGAATACCCCGACCACTCCAGATCGTTCTTGTGCCATTAGTAATGTGGGTATCAAAAATATGAAACCTGCGATTTTGGCGGAGCGCTTATTGAAGGAACACAAAATATTCACTGTAGCCATTGATTATGCCAATGTGCACGGATGCAGGATTACGCCTAATTTATATACGACAACCAAGGAATTGGACGTATTTGTGGATGCCTTAAATACCTTGAGTAAGGCTTAAAACTTAACATTTAGGTCATAATTTGTTAACATTCGTTCGTATTTGCGGTTTTTTGTTTATTTTAACATTTGAATAACCGCATAATGCTAAAAAAAGAGCGTCAAGAATTCATTTTACACCAATTGAATTTGCATAATAAAATTTTATGTGCGGATTTAAGCAATAAAATGGGTGTG
>Ga0208231_1000428_pt1 | contig 11869 bp, 1 predicted proteins | sample LakMenEpi15Jun12_FD_150702 | JGI IMG/M metagenome (GOLD analysis project Ga0208231, IMG submission 150702) | Freshwater microbial communities from Lake Mendota, WI - 15JUN2012 deep hole epilimnion (SPAdes) | ecosystem: Environmental > Aquatic > Freshwater > Lentic | place: Lake Mendota, Madison...
TAGAATTGTATGGGGTATAACCTAGAGCACCTGTTACTTGTCCTGATGTTATTCCTGTTAAATAACCAGAATCATTTGTAAATGAACTTACGTTAGTAGGTCTTCCAGATACATTAGACCAGGATACAGAGTTTGCACTACCAGCAGTACTTGCATAAGATACACTCTGAGATCCAATGTTTGCAGAAGTAATCACCGCATTACCATTTGAATATAATGTACCAGAAGTATCTATTCTAAGTCTTTCAGTTCCCCATCCATCAGTAACACCAGATCCATCAGGACGATATCCCATATTTTGACTAATGCGAAAGTCATTATCTGAACCTGTGTTAAATCCAACATTCCATCTAGTATTACTGGAACCACTTGAAAACTGAATAGAAGGTCTATCGGTACCTGATTGCTCAATGTGGAATCGGGCAATTTGTCCCCAAGAATGATTACCGTATTGGTGAACAAATGAAAATGATGGAAAATCTGTTACACCGCTTCTAGTAGCTCTAAACAATGCAACACCTCCAAATCCTCCAGAAGATCTACCAGACTCTACTTGAAAATAATTAGATGTATAAGAATTAGATTGGTATACGTTTGCTAAATTAGAATTACTGTTAGGATCTAAATAGTATCCAGTATCAGCAGAGTCATAAAAGATGGGAGCACGGAATGAGCCAGCAACAGTGTTGTTACCACTCATATCCAATACCCAACGATCTGCACCAGCAGACCATCCACCAATACGCATTATGTTATCAGCATCTAAACCAAAGTTTACAGCATAACTTCCTCCTCTGTGAAAAGACATAAATGCAGCATTACTACCTGTAGCATATACTTGAAGACTAGGACTGTCTAGTGCACCTAAATAAGCTCCTCTATTACTTCTAAAGTAAAAATAGTTTCCTTCTGTTAATTCTGCTCCTGTAAAACGTAAGTATCTACCGTCTGATTCAGTTTCAGTGTAGTATCTGTCATCGTGATTATGCGAAGGAAGAGAAGTAAGGTATCCTGCACTAGCGTGGTTACCCCAGTCATAAGCTGCTTTCCAGTTAGCAGATGTTCCATAAGAAGTTGTAGTAATAAGTCCTGAAGTCCAGATACCTGTACCAATAGCTGTTTGAGTACTACCATTATGCATTACAAGTAACTGGTGACTAAGACCTGATTTAGATTGTCCTCCTACGTTTGTATGTGTCCAAGCAAGACCGTAGAGAGATCCAGCAGATGTACCATCAGCAGATAACTTATAAGCGTCACCCATTGCAAATACACCTTGATATCTTTCAGCAGAATAAACACCTACAATAGACTGGCCGTAGTTGGTGTCTAAATATAAATTATCACTACTTGCTATACGCAAAACTCCAGTAACAGTTAATCCTGCGCTATTACCGTACCCTATAGTAGCACCACCGTAAACAGACAAACCAAAAGAAGGAGCAGATGTATTACTAGCACCCCAACCATTTGGTCCTCCTATATTTACTCTTTCGTAAAGTTGAATAAACTCTCCAGTTTGAACACCTACTGCTCTTCCTCTAATTGTACCTACAGATATAGCGTGGTCATCTATTTTTGTAAAACTCACTTGAGATGCTGTAGTTGCACCTCTTCCTGTTACGGAAGCAAGAGTATCAGATTCCCCTGTAATAAATCCTTGTGAAGTTGTCCAACTACGTGTAGCAAAGGGTTCGTTATCTATGGCAAATAGACCATCAGATCTTAAACCTACTTTAGACGCAGCTCTTCCTCCCCAATGGTAGGTAATCCCAGGTGCATATCCCCAAGCAGACTGAGAAGTAGTTACATAAGATGTTTCTCTGATTTCAAAAGCACCATCATAAGTTCCAGTTCCTGTAGATAAAGTAAATATTTTACCTGACATTGTACCTCCTGCCAATGGTAAATAGGAACTCAATGAAGATGATGTAATATATCCACTGTTATTTGTAAACTGAGAGATATTCATACTAGTTAAAGCACTTGCAGTAGTAGCGTTACCAGATAATGCTCCACTGAATGTAGTAGCACTTATTATAGCAGGAAATGAAACATTCTGATTCTCATCTGTACTATAGATATTACGCTTACCTGCAGGATATCCACCCCAAATCTGCATACGCATGAGGTTAATCGGATAAGTAGAATAATCACCAGTACTCCAAGTAGGAATAAATTCAATACGGATTCTATTATAGTGACCAGTAGACGCTAAAGCACCTGGATAAAAAGGAATACCACCAAAAGGTAAATAAAGGTGACCAGGCCAAGAAGATACATATTGATCACTACTTGTCCACTGGTACCACTGGTTATTGTCACAACGTCTTACCCAGATGTGTACCTTACTAGCGTGAGAGTTAGAACTCCAATAAATATATAATTGATTTAAGAATACGTATCCTGCGGTATTTTCTAGTTCAATTCTAAATCTATTTGTTTGATTAGGAATAACTACTCCTGAATCATTATCGCCTCCTAAGAATCTCTTCTTAGTAGTTGTATCAAATCCTGTGTACTCTGTGTAATTAGTTCCATCAGAAGATGTCCAAAAAGTTAAAGAAGCAGGATTGTAAAAAGCAGTCTTATTATTAAACTGCTCATCAAACAAAGCCATCTCTGTAACTGTAGGATTACCTAAGTTATTTGAAGGAACTCCATTTGTATCTTGGTAATAATATCTTACGTTAGTACTAGAAGAATTTAAAGTATTAGAATTTAAAGTATTAAATGAGGGACTTGCTGATGTTCTTACATCTTGATTTAAGAAAGAAGATAACCATGTACCTCTAGTACCTAAATAAATATCACCATTAAATGTACCATTACCACTCTGATCAACTTGAAATACATTACTTCCTCCTGCATTTCTAAAAAACCACATATTTCCTGATTGAAAATACCAGTGATTACTATGGTATTGAATCTTACCAGAGTACTCTCCATCCCAATCGGCACTATCTGCTCTCCAAGAACCACGGGTTCTTAATGATGTAGTAGAATTTCCATCAAAATAGTAAGTTGTATCAGCAGAATCATAAAAGATTGGTGCTCTAAATGAACCTGGCTCAACTGTATATGTAGCATACTTTTCTAATGCTCCAGTAGTAGCACCTCCTCCAAAAATTCTTGTAATTCCTGAACCAGAGTTTCCATATCCAATATACATTCCATCAGTAATTGCAGAATCATTTCTAATCACACGCATACTTGCATATACATCATTGCTTGCAGTGTTAAAAGAACTTGTTACTGTAATATTTGAGAAACTAGTTGGAATACTTGTTAAAGCATAAGTCCCAATGTTACTTGTTGTGATTACGGCACTTCCGCCTACTGTGGTATTTATTAATAAATTAGCCATTGTTTTCTAGTGTTTCAATTCTTTGGGTTAATTCTTTAACTGCACCAATAAGCGCAGCGGTTAAGCGTGAGTAGTTAACCCCTATAGGTTCTCCGTTCTCATCATATTGTACAAACTCTGGATAGACCTCGGCAACTTCTTCTGCAATAAGTCCTAATTCTGTAGTCTGAGACCCAATCTTATTGTAAGTTACTGGTCTCAAATTTACTACCTTTTCTAAATTTCCCTCACTTGTTTCTACATTTTCTTTTAGTTTAAGTGAAGATGATTCTGTAAGGAATCCGCCAATAGTTAAGTTACCTAAGTAATCTAGTGTAAGTCTTTGAGTATGTGCCGCAGAACCTGGTTGACGTAAAGCGATACCAAATACACCCTCTAGTGTTTGAGTACCTTTATAGGCTCTCAAAGATACTCTATGATGATCCCCATCAGCATCTAAAGTAGCCATACCAATTTGAACTTGTTGGCCACTTGCTATTGACTTTAAAAAAAGAGCATCGTTAAAATCACCAGTAGCAGCACCATGATATACATTTAAAACTTGCTGACCAGAACTAGTCATGGTATCACCAGCCTTAGAAACCTTACCTGCAATACTATTAGTTACTGTAGTTGAGAATGAAGCGTCATTACCTAGAGCAGTAGCTAACTCATTAAGAGTATCTAAAGCACCAGGCGCTCCATTAACTAGGTTGTTTATTTGGGTTGTTACATACGATGTAGTAGCGTAACTAGCAGAAGCATGGTTACCCCATCCGTATGCTGTATTCCATTGACTAGAGTTACCGCCAGTTGCTGTAATTGTTCCAGTTGCAGTCAAATTACCACTACTAGTTAATGAAAGCCTTCTAGATGCATTCCACTGAACAACAAAGTCAGCTCCAGCAGCACCACCTGAACGAGTCATACCAAGTCTCCAGTGGTCACTGTACCATCCATACTCGTGACCAGAAACTAGGTCATCTGTAGTGTATGAAGAAGGAATATATACTGCAACTTCTCTTCCTTCAGTGCCAGTTACAGTTATGGGCGTTGAAGTAGTTGCCCCTCTTCCAGTTACAGAAGCTAAGGTATCGGTTTCAGTATAACCTGTAATATATCCACTATTATTAGTAAATTGAGATATATTCATGCTAGACAATGCTCCTGCAGTTGTTGCAGAAGTAGCTGTGGCTGCATTACCACTAATATTGGTAGCAAGAGCGTTATAAGGAACTGTTTGTATTAATGTACAATCAGATAAGTTAGCATCTGACCAACTCCATCCTGAAGTATAAGAATCAGCAGAGTTAGAAGAGTAAACACTTTCTACGTACAATTTAGGCCAGTAGTCAGGACCAGGAATATAAATAATTACATATCCATCTGGACTCTTAGCAAGACTAATTGTAGGGGCCCAAGCACCATTAGAGATAGCATTTCTATTGTAAAATTCATTATTGTAATAATGCCAACCAATAGACAAAGAAACCATTTGCCCAACTCCATATCTAAATCCTTTAATGTTTACAGTAAAGTCAGAACCTCCATAGTTCCACGGAATGTTTGTTTTAATTTTATATTGAGCTGGGGTAATACCTGAATTAAGATCAAGTATACCCAAGGATAGTTTACGTGCATTAGCAGATACAATTCCAGTTACACCTAACCATCCACTGTTAGTAGTATTGCCCGTAATGTTGGTTGTGTTTCCACCATAGTTAAGATAAAGAGTTCCTCCTGTACCAATAACTAAATGACTCGTGTCTCCTCTAAAGTAGTTAGCAGCATGAGCTGAATTTATTCTAGATATAGAAAGATTTAATCCATTAAATAAAGTGTAATCTTGATAAAATTCAACAGAACTAGTATTATTGGGTCTAACTACTACTGGATGATTTCCTGCAAGACTTTGTAAATATAACGCTTGTCCGTAAGTTTCTAAATAACCAGTAGATCTTAAAGCAACTCCCCAGTTTACATCTGTACCCCCCATTCTCACCTGGTCATCTACCAAAGCAAGAGATGCTCCTGATCCTGTATATACAGTAAAATCTGATTTGTCTGAGTTAGTGTCTGTAGTTCCTATAGATACTTTACCTGCGGTGTTAATCCGCATTGCTTCAGTAGATGCAGGAGAAAAGATAATATTTGCAGGGTACGATGCTGTATTAATAGAATAAGTAGATAAAGTTAGTGTTGCTTCAGTAGTAGATAGCTGACTGTAATTTGAATTTGGACTAGCATTTTTATTCCTAATTGTTCCTATTACTTCTAATGCCGAAGAAGGAGAAGTAGTACCGATGCCCACTCTAGCAGAACCTTGTGTTGCTACTGAGTCAGTATCAATCACCATTACAGAATGTGAAAGAGACGTTGCAGAAGCTGACGCTATATTATTAAGTAAAAAGTGAATCTTACCAGAAGCATTTCCTCCTTGACCATGATTGTCTGTTCTTTCAAATACTAAGGCAGATTTTTTATAGCTATCGTTATTTGAAGCGGATTCACTATAACCAAAATGTATTCCTGCAAATTGTCCTGGACTTATTGTAGTGCCAAAAGATGCAACTATTCCATTCCCATTTACATCCAATTTCTTTTGAGGAGTAGTTGTTCCAATTCCAAAATTACCTGCACTAATATAACTTGTAGTAGGATTAAATTGTACTAAGGTAGTTCCAGTTGAAGCAAAGTTACCATTATAAACATTGTTATACTTAAATCTATAAGTAGCATCAGATACTTGGTTTCCAAAACTCATTACACTAGCAGCAACTGCAATACCTGCTGTTACTTGATAATCTTCAAATGTAATTTGAGCTACGCCTGATTTAGCAATGTGAAGTACGGAGTTTGTATTATAAAATCCAGAAGCTTGAGCACCTAAATTTACAGTACCTACTACAGACAAAGTAGCTACTGGACTAGTTGTTCCTATGCCTATAGTGCCCCCAGAAAGAACATTCAATGCTGCTCCATCATCCCTACCTATTTTTATAATAGAATAACTTCCTCCTGTTCCTATGTATATCTGAGAAGTATTATAACGTCCAATTAAAGGCCCGTAATCTGTAATAAGTCCTGTTTCGTTATAGATTTTAATATTTCCTAATACATCTAATTTTTCACTAGGGCTTACTGTTCCTATTCCTACATTGCCATTGGCTTTTATTGCCATCTTGGTAGTAGGAGTATCTCTACCTGCATTAGCTGTCTTAAATAGTATTTTACCATTATAGTTACCATCATCACCTGATGATATAACAGCACCTACCCAGTCGTAATTAGTTCCAGATTGTCCTAGTCTAAAGTTAAACTCAGGTTCATATTCATATCTAGCAGCTACAGTTATCTTATTGGTAACTGCATCAAGAAAGTTTCCTACCTCTAGTTTTGTTGATGGCGCAGTAGTTCCTATTCCTACATATCCTGTAGCAGTAATACGCATTCTTTCAGAACCACCTGCGCTAAGATTAATACTACGAGTTGCTCCTGATACAAGATTTAAGCCACTACCTTCATTTATATATGTAGTAGTATCCCTTAAGTATAAAGTACCTCCAAGATTTAATAGAATGTTTCCTTCAATGTTTAATTTTTGAGAAGGACTTGTAGTACCGATCCCTACATTACCTCCCCAAGGAAGCATTACAAGAGTAGCTGTTTTGGTGTCAGGTCCTGTAACGTCAATATACATTTGTTCTGTAGGACCATAATCACTTCCTGCTCCCCAAGTTAAAACCTTAAAAGATAATTTACCTGTTGATGTATAAGAGGGAGAGGTTTGACCAATTACCTGTGCTGTAAGGTAAGTACTACTATATGAGTCTGTACCAAGATTTAAAGTACCAACATTTGAAGCATTTGACCTTATTGCTCCTACTACATCTAATTTATATAATGGAGTGGTAGTTCCAATACCTAAGTTACCCGCAGAGTTTATCACTACTAAGTTAGCAGTTCCACCATTAGGTCTAAAGTTAAATCCTTGACCAGTTGCTGCCATAAAATACATACCATCACTAGTATTATTTGCAGCAAGAATTCTGTTATAACTGTCTCCATTATATCCAAAAGATACAGAACGATAGGCTCCTCCGTATGTTGCATCGGTACCTAAAATTACAGTATTTACTGAAATATTAGTAGAAGTAGTTGCACCTCTTCCTGTTACTGTAGCTAACGTATCTGTCTCTGTGTAAGAAGTAAGATACCCTGCATTGTTAGTAAACATAGAGATGTTACCAGTAACATTCTGTAACACTCCACTATTAGATAATCTAAGTACGGTATTTGTGTAGAGAGATGAATCTTTTAAGTCAAACTCAGTACCTCCAGAAATAATAAGTGGATACTTATCATACGCAGGACCTTGCCATTCATCAACCCAGAATACAAATCTATCGTTAGTTGTTGCATTGTCTCTTAACTGAAATACAAGATCAATACTATCAGAACCTGGTTGTACAGCATAAATCCTAGCCCCATCGTTATTTAACGTCCAATCAAATCCTTTACCAGTAGTAGGGAAAGTTCCTGCAAGGTCTACAAAAACTAAATCTGCATTATTACCTAAAGTAACATTACTACTGAATGAAGCACTTGTACCATTCAATGCTCCTGTAAGAGTTCCTCCTGTTAAGGAAAGCTTAGAAGCTATACTATTTGTAATAGTTGTAGAGAAGTTAGCATCATCTCCAAGTGCTGCTGCAAGTTCATTAAGCGTATCTAATGCTGCAGGAGCTGCATCTACTAAGGCAGCTAATGCACTAGTCACATAAGACTGAGTAGCATATCCGCTTAAACTAGCAGAAGTTAAATAAGCTTGAGATGTAACCCAAGATTGTGTAGCTGCAAGAGCTCCATTAATAGTAATAGTCCCTGAGGTAACAACGTTACCCCCTACTACAAGTCCGTTTTTTACGATAAATTCATTAGGCATCTTTTATTGTTTTCACTATCCAACAATGTATATAATCTATATATTAGAAATATTTAAAACTCATTACCATCGTATAAGGATTGGCACTTGAGTTTACTGCGTTAATTCTTGCATCTGAGCCCACTAGAGAGCTTGTAAAGTTCACAGTGGTAGTTGACCCTATATCAGGGGTAGTTGTTTCCGTATGAGCGATTGTAGGCGTTCCTGACTGATTCCAGGTAACCATGATTGTACCAGCTCTTTGGTCTGTAAGTGAGTTATTGTTTAAAATGTAGTACTCAATAAAGGCACACATACCTACGCTTACGGTTTGAGCCCATACAACAGTAGTAGCACTAGGATTAATAGTAGCACTTGAGGACATGTGTACTACTCCGTTACCAGTTCCTATTCTAAGTTTATCTTGTACTCTTACTTGTCCATTTACATCTAAGTCGTATCCAGGAAAAGCTTGGTTAATACCTACTCTGTTAGTAGTAGAGTTGTAAGTCAAAGCAGAGGCTCCTGCTAAAGATCCAGAACTATTGTATTGGACTTGTGTATCAGATCCTCCTGGAGTTGTTGTTGCTATTGTCCAGCTTCTATTTGCGCTTAGATCATAACTAGTTCCATTAATAGTAAGCGTCCTTGCTTGAGGAACATAACTTGCAGAAGCATGATTACCCCAGCCATACGCAGTATTCCAGTTAGTACTGTTTCCTCCTGTTGCTGTGATAACTCCGCTTACATCTAGTAAAGTAGAAGGTGAAGTATTACCAATTCCTACGTTAGCTGTAGAGTTAACGTACAATCCTATAGTTCCGTTTGCATTAACTGTTAAAGGAGCTCCAGAAGTAGCGTTAACTATAATACCGCCATTATTTAAAAATTCAGTACCTCTAGTAGTTAATCCGCTATCATCAGAAATTAAAATAGAACCGTTACCTACACTAGGCCTTATATTAGCAGTATCTCCATCATAAGATCTAATAATTAATCCACCACTATTAGTTGCAAATGTTGCTTCTCCATTTACATGAAGCAATTTAGAGGGACTAGCAGTACCTATACCCACATTTCCATTACCCTGCAACTTCAGTATGTCACTAAATCCTCCACCATTGTGCATGGAGAATATAAGATTTGCGTAACTACCAAAAGAAGAACCAATGCTAACTACTTGACCAAGATTTAATTCACCAGCTAAAGATCCATTATCACTATACAATGTTCCAGTTGCTCTTAATGCTCCACTGACATCTAATTTATAACTAGGAGAAGCAGTACCTATCCCTACATTACCTGCTGAGGGTACTAAAAATACATTACGAGTACTATCATCTACTTGTAAAAATGTCAACATTGAGTTGCTAGAACTACCATTAGAATAACCCATATATAGATTATCACCATTAGTTCCAATAGCCCAACTGTGTCCAGTACCTGCATTTCCGCCAATTGCTGAACTTAATCCCCATCCACCAACAGTTCCTATAGCACCAGCAATAACTGTATTTCCATAAGTATCTGGATTTATAGAACTGTTATTAGCAATTATAGAAGCACCTACTACATGTAACTTTGTTGAAGGACTTGTAGTTCCTATACCTACATTACCGCCACTAAAATACGAATCACCATATGAACTTATGAAGACGTTTGATGCACCTCCATTGGTTTTAAGTGTTAATTTACCTCCACCAGTTATACTATCGCTCCCCAGTAATATTGTATTAACACTATTCCAGTTAGTAATAATAAAACCTTCAGTTCCAGAATTACTTTCCTTTAAATTTAACTTAGTAGCAGGAGCGTTAGTACCTATACCTACATCACCAACGCTCGTTATTGATATAACATCTATAAGAGTTCCTGAATTTGAAACACCAAGTCTTAAATTAGTATTTAAATTTGAATTATAGAAAGAAGAGGCAGATATATAACTTCCCCAACTACCACCTGTATGCGTACCTATTTTTAGGTAGTTCGTCATAGAGGAAGAGCCATCTGATTGTATTTCTATATTTCCATTAGTAACTGTAAGTTTAGATACTGGACTAGTAGTACCAATGCCGAGATTACCTGCAGCAGTCAATACCATCTTAGTAGATTGTGCAGCACCTGTAGCTCCATTATCAAAATAGATATTTCCGCCATCAATAAGCCTAAGTACACCTACGCCATTACTTCCTGAATTTCTCCATAAAGCAATAAATGGTTCAGCATTTGCACTTGTTGATACAATAAGACCGTCTGAGGTAGAAGAGGAAACTTGCAATCTAGCTTGAGGAGAACTTGTCCCTATACCAACAAGACCTGCAGAGGTAATGCGTACACGTTCAGTATCAAGTGTACCAAGAATTAAGTTGCCTGCTTCTCTGTGGAGGACATACGCATCTAATCCGTTTATACCAACAGTTAATCCATCGTTGGATGTATTGGTGCCTGTACTGGTATTATAATACTGTGTATATGATACCGTATTTGAGCTTTGAACTATGTTTACAATACCACTTCCTACAGTGTGTAATTTAGCCGCAGGACTAGCTGTTCCTATTCCTACATCACCTGCAGAGGTAATACGCATACGTTCTACTGGGGTATTTCCACCACCTGATGCAGCCGTGTATAATCTTATACTTCCAGGACTTCCAGTTGAACTATATGTATCTTGAGATAAAGCTATTTGAGAACCTGAATATGTATTAAGAATCTTAAACGCTGTAACTCCAGTACTTTGTCCATAATCATGATAAATAGCTCCTTCTCCATACCCTGCTGGACTCTGTAAAAGTATACCTTCATCAGCGTGTGTTGCATTAGATATTCCTATTTGCAACTTCTTACTTGGATTAGTAATACCTATTCCTACATTACCACTATCTGTTATTTGAAATCTACCTCCAGTAATACCTGGGGCATCAACAGTTAGTGAACCTGTGCCTCCTATGTTTAAAGCGGAGTACCCTCCACCATTAGTATCAATACGTATACCATTAGAGTTTCCAGAAGAAATAGATAGTTTACCAAACATGGTAGTAGTACCTATTCCTACATTGGTTCCATCATCAAAGATTTGAGAGTTACCTAAAGTAGTAGATCCTGTAAACTTAGAAATGTAGTTAGTAGTACCAGATGCATTGGCAGGAGTGTATCCTAACCATCCAGCAATAGTCTTGTTTACCCAAAGAGTTCCGTTAAATCCTAGTAACTCTCCGTTTACTGGTAAATTTGTTTTTAAATCTACATCATGAATCTCATTTAACTCAAATCCATTCTGTACCTTAACGAAGATTTCTCCGTTGTTAGAGTTTTTACGGGTTACTATACCAATAAAAACTAGGTGAGCAGGAGCGTACGGTTTATTTGCTAAGCCGTAAATTAAGTTTCCTCCTGTTCCCAACCATACAGGATCACCTGCTGCGCCTGCAGTTGAGGTATCTAATCCATCTAAAAGACCTTCTGTTACTACGTTAGCAAAACCATTTGTAGAAACTGTGGCATCCAAAAGACCCATAGTCTTACTAGATGTAGCCTCAGAAGCATTAGAAGCCAAACCAACAATCATGTTAGTTCCATCTGCACTAGTAACGTAGACT
>Ga0208231_1000434_pt1 | contig 11814 bp, 12 predicted proteins | sample LakMenEpi15Jun12_FD_150702 | JGI IMG/M metagenome (GOLD analysis project Ga0208231, IMG submission 150702) | Freshwater microbial communities from Lake Mendota, WI - 15JUN2012 deep hole epilimnion (SPAdes) | ecosystem: Environmental > Aquatic > Freshwater > Lentic | place: Lake Mendota, Madison...
ATCAATTAGATGAGGAGCAATTGCATAGAGCGGAACAAGTAGCTGAATTGACCACTCAATTAGCAACTAAAGAAGCAGAATTGGCTTCAAGCAAAGCACATTTAGCTGAATTACTAGCGCAAAACGAAACAGCCAAAGCTAGTATTTTTGAAACCCAAGAAGCACTAGAACTATTAAGAACTAAATTAGCAGAACAAGCAAGAATTTTAGATGCTAAGAAAAACGAATACGATTTATTAAAAAGTTTAGTGGACTCAATGGATGGATATCCTGAGAGTGTTAAATTCTTACATAAGAATACAGGCTGGAATCACAATGCCCCAATCCTTTCTGATATTTTATATGTGCAAGAAGCCTATCGTACAGCTGTTGAAAATGTACTAGAACCTTACTTGAATTATTACGTAGTGAATGATTTAAAGGAAGGTATGCAAGCGGTTCAGTTATTGGACGAAAACAAAAAAGGTAAGGCTAACTTCTTTTTATTAGATCAATTAAATGGCGCCAAGGCAGAAGCTGCTCCATCAAATACCATTGCTGCTTTATCTGTGATTGAGATTGATCCAAAATATGCCGCTTTAGCGAATCATTTACTAGGGAATGTTTTTATTGCCGAAAATGAAGCTGCATTAGAAGCGAGTACTACTGGTATGATTTTAGAGAAGACAGGAAAATATGTAAGAGGTAAGTATACATTAACAGGTGGAAGTGTTGGATTATTTGAAGGAAAGAAAATTGGACGTGCAAAGAACTTAGAAAAACTATTGGAAGATATTCAATCACAAGAAACGGTGGTGAATGAGTTGAAATCACAAATTCAAGTGAAGCACGAGTCTGTTTTACAGTACAATGAATTATTGAAAGAACAAGAAATAAGAGCGACTGAACAAAATGTCAATCATTTAATCAATGATGTATTTGCGAATAAGAATAGATTAGAAAACTTGCAATCTGCTCAACTAGCTGCAGTGGCTAAGTTGGCGGAATTAGCAGAAAAAATTGGACAAGAACATGCTTTGATTGGAGATACAAGAACAGAATTGACTGAATTGAATGCGACATTGCAAACAACTCAGGCACAATTAGGTGATATCGAATTGGCCTATCAAGCAGCGGAGCAAGCTTATCATTTAGCATCTGGTGAATTCAATGAAATGAATTTACAATTGACAAAGCAACAAAGTAAAATCGAGGCTTTGCAACAAGAAGTGATTTTCAAGGACAATCAATTGAATGACTTACATGCGCAAATACAATCCAATACAGTTCAGTTGACAGAAGCGTCTACTGCAATTGTAGAAAGCAATACTGAACTTGCTACAATTGAAACAGCATTGGTTGAGTTGTTGAGAAATAAGGAAGCCGAAGAGCTTAAATTAAACGAGGCAGACCAGGCATATTATACTTTAAGAACCGCCCTACAAGAAAAAGAAAGTAGTTTAAGACTTCAAGTGAAGTCTAAAGAATTAATGGATCAGTTGATCAATGAGATCAAGGATAAATTAAATAATTTAAAACTACAATTAGCTGGTACAAAGGAAAGATTAAGTGTGGAGTTCAAAGTAGAATTAGAAGAGATTTTAGATCTTGGAAGACAAACTGAGGCAACACTTGAAGAGCTTCAGCAAGATGTGGAAAAAATGAAGAAGCGTTTAGAGAATATGGGTGAGGTGAATCCAACAGCAATCGAGGCTTACACCGAAATGAAAAAGCGTTATGATTTTATCTTAGAACAAAAGAATGACTTAGTAACCGCGAAGGAGAGTTTGTTATTGACCATACAAGAAGTAGAAGCAACTGCCAATCAAGCATTCTTAGAAACATACAATACCGCTAGAGAGAATTTCCAAAAAGTTTTCAAAGCATTGTTTACCGAGGAAGACTCTTGTGACTTAATTTTAGTTGATCCTACCAACCTTTCAGAAACTGCTGTAGAGATTGTGGCTAAACCTAAAGGTAAGCGCCCATCTTCTATCACACAGTTGAGTGGAGGTGAGCGTACATTAACTGCAACAGCAATGTTATTTGCTATTTACTTAATTAAGCCAGCACCATTCTGTATTTTGGATGAGGTAGATGCACCATTGGATGATGCCAACGTTGGTAAATTCACTCAAATGATTCAGAAGTTTTCTGATAAATCACAGTTCATTATTGTCACGCACAATAAGCAAACAATGAGCGCTGTGGATGTCATTTATGGTGTGACAATGCAAGAGCCTGGTGTAAGTAAATTAGTTCCTGTAGATTTCAGGAGCTTATCCGCATAATTGATAAAATCTGTACTAATATTATTCCTTGCTTGCTTTATATGCTACCTTCCATTTAGCAGGACACCTGACTATTTTGATAGTGATATCACACCAGCATTGATTGAAGCTAAAAATGGTAGCATATTTGCTGTATTTCAAGAATCAGGGAAAAAATATCAAGTGGCTTTAGATTCATCAGTCTATCAATCAAAGATTGGATCTAGAATCGAAATTAGGTATGAATTAAGTGCACCACAACATGCGAAACTAAATCAAGTAATAGGGTATTGGTTAGAGCCTAAAGAAATACTAGCAGCTTTTTTAATTTTGATTGTCTTACTTATTGCTGCTTATGCAACAACCCATCGTCCAGATGCTGCGTCCTTAAAGGAACAGATAGAATTCAAGAAAGAAGATACAGGGAAGTATGTCTAATTTAATAATACAAATGATTATTTAGCAAGGATGCGCTTTATGTCCTTGTCTATATCTCGGTTCTTGATGGTTTCGCGTTTATCGTATTCTTTTTTACCGCGCCCAATTCCAATTTCCATTTTAGCATAATGCTTTTCGTTAAAAAAGATGCGCAGTGGTACAATCGTAAATCCTTTTTCTTTTGTTTTTGCCTCTATCTTTATTAGTTCTCTTGCAGTCAATAATAATTTTCGATCATGTACTTCGATATGGTTATTCTTATTGCCATGAGAGTAGGCATTGATAAATAAAGACCTTACCCATAGTTCGCCTTTATCAAAAAAGCAGAAGGAATCATTGAAACTTACTTTACCAGCGCGAATAGATTTGACTTCGGTACCCATCAATACAATGCCTGCCACATATTTATCTTCTATCTGGTAGTTGAAATAGGCCTGCCTATTGTTTAATTCTATTGACTTGGGTGCTTTCGCCATAAAAAATATCCCGATGTGCTACACCGGGATACAAAAGTACTATTTAAAATTGATTTCTTTTTGGCATTAACTTCTGAACATAAATGCCACTTCTGACAATTTTTGCTTCAGTTCTTTTCTATCCACAATAAAATCAAGGAATCCGTGTTCTAATAAGAACTCAGAACGTTGGAATCCGGGAGGTAAATCTTTCTTAATGGTTTCTTTAATAACCCTAGGACCAGCAAAACCAATCAATGCACCTGGTTCTGCAATATTTAGATCGCCTAACATACCAAAGCTGGCAGAAATACCACCAAATGTTGGATCGGTAAGCAAGGAGATGAATGGTAATTTAGCATCACTTAACTGAGATAATTTTCCACTTGTTTTGGCTAATTGCATTAAGCTAAATGCACTTTCCATCATACGAGCGCCACCACTTTTACTAATCACTAAAAAGGGAAGTCTATGTTGAATACAATAATCTACTGCACGACTAAATTTTTCTCCCATTACACTTCCTAATGATCCACCTATGAATTCAAAATCCATACATGCAACGACATAACCTTCGCCATTCATTTTACCAACACCAACACGCATAGAATCTTTCAAATCTGTTTTAGAATGAATTTCGTCTAAACGTTTTTGGTAATTTTTTAGATCTGTAAAATTAAGCGCGTCCTTACTTTTTATTTCATCAAAAAGTACAGTAAATTCTTGGTTGTCAAATAAGATGGCAAAATATTCATCACTACCTATTCGGTGGTGATAATTACACTTATCACATATGTATAAATTCTCTTTTAATTCAGAACTAGTACAAATATGATTACAAGTTGGACACTTCGTCCATAAACCTTCTGGCGTTTCTTTTTTGTCTGCGGTTGAAGTACTAATACCTTTACGGATTCTTTTAAACCATCTAGATTTATCCGCCGCATCAGAATGATTTAATTCTTCTCCTGTTAGGTTGACTTCAATGTCTTCTACTTTTTCACGCATAGGAACTGATTTAAATGTTTCTATTGATACAATTTAAGTCGTCAAATGATTGCTCTAGACGTTTGATGAAAGACTCTTCGCCTTTTCTCAACCAAACTCTTGGGTCATAATATTTTTTATTTGGCTTATCTGCGCCCTCAGGGTTACCTAATTGAGTTTGAAGAAAAGCTTCATTCTTTTTGTAGTAACCTAGTACACCTTCCCAGAAAGCCCACTGTAAGTCGGTGTCTAAATTCATTTTAATTGCCCCATATCCAATCGCTTCTCTAATTTGATTTTGAGGAGAACCAGATCCACCATGGAATACAAAATAAACTGGTTTAGGTGCTGTGCCTAATGTCTTTTCAATATGTAATTGACTATTGTGCAAAATTTCAGGCTTTAATTCCACATTACCTGGACTATATACACCGTGTACGTTTCCAAAAGCAGCTGCAACCGTAAATAAATTTCCTACTTTTCCTAATTCAGTATAGGCATAGGCAACGTGTTCTGGTTGCGTATATAATTTATCATTTTCAATGCCGCTATTATCAACGCCATCTTCCTCACCACCTGTTACACCTAATTCAATTTCAATACTCATGCCCAAAGGCGCCATACGTTTAAAGAATTCAACTGAGGTTTGGATATTCTCTTCGATAGGCTCTTCTGATAAGTCTAACATATGTGAACTGAACAAAGGTTGTCCATGTAATTTGTGATATTTTTCACTCTCGTCAATTAAAGCACTAATCCATGGTAACCATTTTTTAGATGCGTGGTCTGTATGTAAAACCACAGGCACATCATAAAACTTAGCCACTTGGTGCACATGTAAAGCACCTGCTATCGCACCTTGAATATTGGCTTGTAAATTATCATTAGGCATGCCCTTGCCAGCAATAAATTGGGCACCACCGTTAGAAAATTGAATAATGATAGGAGACTTTACTTTAGCAGCTGTCTCAATTGCAGCATTAATGGTATCTGTACCCGTTGTATTGACTGCTGGGAGGGCAAAATTATTGGCTTTCGCATCATTGTATAAAGCTTCTAATTCTTTACCATGTAAAACACCAGATCTGTACTTATTCATTGTTTAATTATTGAATAACAAATATACAATTTAAGCAGCTAACAGATGTTAGCTAGTCTATCAAAAGCAACAATAGAATTCGTTGAAACTAGTCTATAAATCCTTTAGATTTCATCCAATCGTCATTATATACTTTTCCGACATACCTGCTTCCATGATCATGGAAGACGCAAACAACCACATCGGTTGGCTTCAATCTATCTTTCAATTGTAAAAGCCCTTGAAAACAACTTCCTGCACTATATCCACAAAATAGGCCTTCTTCTTTTGCTAGTCTTCTTGTCATTAGTGCGCCTTCTTTATCTGCCACTTGTTCAAAATGATCAATAACAGACATGTCATAGTTTGCTGGAACAAAGTCTTCACCAAAACCTTCGGCGATATATGGGTGCACATAGGCCATATCCACTTCACCTGTTTGAAAATAATGGGTTAACAAAGAACCTATTGGATCAATTGCCCAAATTTGAATATTTGGATTCTGCTCTTTTAAATATTTAGCGGTTCCTGTGATGGTGCCACCTGTACCTGCAGTACAAACAAAATGCGTGATTTTACCTTCTGTTTGACGCCAAATTTCTGGCCCCGTTGTTTCATAATGTGCTTGCCTGTTGGCCAGGTTATCATATTGATTAAAGAAATGTGAGTTTGGTATTTCGCCTGCTAATTTCCTTGCGACCGAATAATAACTTCTAGGATCTTCTGGTTCAACATTGGTAGGGCAGACAATTACTTCGGCACCCACCGCTCTTAATATATCCATCTTCTCTTTACTTTGCTTATCTGTTGTAGTAAAGATGCATTTATATCCTTTCACAACCGCTGCTAATGCTAAGCCCATACCTGTGTTACCACTAGTACATTCAATGATGGTGCCGCCAGGTTTTAATTTACCTTCTGCTTCTGCTACTTCCACCATCTTTAAAGCCATTCGGTCTTTGATAGAATTACCAGGATTAAAATAATCCACTTTAGCTAGGATGGTTCCAGGAATGCCCTCACTTACTTTATTTAAACGGATGATTGGCGTGTTGCCAATGGTTTCTAAAACGTTGTTTAACCACATAAAATGTGTTGCTTTAATTGAGGGTGAAATTAAGTTAAAAAAACTAAAACTATTGGATGTTAGCAAAATTGCTAGTAATGATTTCGCAGAACTTGGTATCAATCATTTTTTCAGCCAAAGCAATCATATTTGAAAATGCTTTGGCGTTGCTTATACCATGACCAATAATGACTGGCTTGTTCACGCCTAGGACAGGTGTGCCTCCATAATTTTCGAAGTGGAAACGGCCAAAAAAGGAATCCTTTTCTAGACCCTGATGTGCTGCAGCATCATACATGGCTTCTGCAGTTTTTAAGATCACATTTCCAGTAAATCCATCACAAACTATGACATCAGATTTGTCGTTAAAAACATCACGACCTTCAACATTCCCAATGAATTGGATATGGGTATTTTCTTTTAAGAGTGGGTAAGTGGCTTGTGCTAATAAATTGCCTTTACCTTCTTCTTCTCCAACATTTAATAAACCTACAGTAGGTGCATCGATATTTAGAATATGCTTTGCATATAAATTGCCTAAGATGGCAAATTGATTTAGTTGTTCAGGCTTACAATCCGTATTCAAACCTACGTCTACTAAGATGCCTGTGTTACCATTTAATTTTGGGAGAAGCGTTGCAATAGTCGGTCTTAAAACACCTTTAATTGGCTTGATGCTAAACATGGCACCAACCAACATGGCTCCTGTATTTCCGGCACTTAAAAATGCATCAATCTTGCCTTCGGCTAAATAACGAAAACCAATTGCGATAGAAGAGTTAGGTTTTTCTTTTAAGGCTTTGGTAGGATGCTCATGGTATCCAATGACTTCTGGTGCATCTACTAAATGCAAAAAAGGTGAAGCAATCCCATGCTGCTGAAAGAGTTCTTCCAACTGGGTTGCATCACCTATGCAAAATAAATTGTGTTGATTATTGGTTAGATATTGTTGTACGCCTTTGACAGCTTCAAGTGGTGCAAAATCACCACCCATCATATCAATACCAATATTCATTGATTGGTAAATTATGCTTTTAAAGGTGCCTTCTCAGCTACTAATTTTCCTTTATAGAATAATTTTCCTTCTTGAACGTGCGCACGATGACGAACGTGGATTTCTCCTGTTGTACCATCTTTGCTTAATGTTACTTCTTGAGCAACATAGTGTGTTCTTCTTTTAGCGCTACGTTGTTGTGAGTGTCTGCGTTTAGGATTAGGCATCTCTTATTTTTTAAATTTTTACTATATTTTATTTTCTATTCTACTTTTATCAATCATTTCCGTCCAGATCCTTGAACTGATCCAAACCTTTCCAAAGCGTTTTTGATGTCGCATCGGTAGGAGGGTTTTCATTAAAGAAATTGAGCTGGTCTATCACTTTTTGGTTACATGTTGATTTTCCTTTTTCATCCAATTTGCAAATATGTTGCAAAGGAACGCTAAGGCTAATAAATTCGTAAATCCAATTGGCTATAGACAAGTGACTATCGTTACGGTCTAAGTAAAAAATGTCAGGATCTTCCTCCTCGCTATTCATCTTGTCGGCGTTATCAACTAGTTTTACAACTAAGTTAAATTCGTCCCAAAGTTGAACGGTTAGTGGATTCCCACATCGATCACAAATGGTATCAATGGTCCCGTCAATATCAAAATGCAATTGCATAAATCCTGAGTGCTTATCCATAAGGAGCTTCACCTTGGTTTGACAATTACTGAAATCTTGTGGTCCAAAATCTAAAAAGAACTGATCCTCAATACGGTATTCGAACTCGTGCTCACCAGCTGTTAAGCCAACAAATGGAATTTCGAATGTCCTGTCATGGCCCATAACCGTACTTTAAGGGTTGCAAAGTTAGTAAAAATAGGTCAAAAGACAAAGTTTATACTAATTTTACTAGATAATTATTCTCAGCAAATGTATCGATTTAGACCGGCTTGGAGCAAGTTCATTTTACCTACCATATGGGTGCTTCTATTTGCTGTCTGTATCCTAGCGCCTAATTATCCAAATTTAGTAGCATCCTACTATAACCAAGGCATGTTTAAATATTATACAATTGGTTTGAGGTGGTTGTTTGGCAGCATACCATTTGCATTGGGAGAGTTAGTTTATATAATTGTTATTATATTATTGATTATCAATTTAATAAAATATATTACTTCATTAAAAAGGTTGAATCAAATTTGGCAAAAAATTGGTTTTATCTTGTTTAAACTTGCTTGGTTAGGCATCCGATTATTTGTGGTTTTTCAGTTTATTTGGGGTTTTAATTACATGCAACCCGACCCAACCAAGGCTTTTCAATTAAGTGTGCAGACGCCTAAAAATGCTCAAATTGCCCTCTCTGAAATGAATGCACTGACCTATGAATTGATAGAGGAGCTGAATCAAACAAAGGAGGAAATAAGTTTGGATAAGGGAATTAAACCCCATTTTGAGCAAGTAGTGGCCAATGTGCAGCAAGCCTATCAAATACTTGCTAAAGAGCATCCAGGGCTTAATCTTCCACATCATAGTGTCAAAAAAGCGATTTTCCCTAGTTTAGGTGACTATCTAGGATTTCTGGCTTTTTATCAACCAATCACTGGAGAGGCGATACTAAGATCGGATCTTCCAATTTTAACCCAGCCTTATACCATTGCTCATGAAATGGCGCATCAATTAGGCTATGCTTCTGAGACTGAAGCAAATTTTATTGCATTTGTGGTTGCATCCGAGGCCAATGATCAATATTTAAAGTATTCCATGTTATTACAGATGTTCAGCTATGCACAGGATGCACAATTATTACTACTTGCCGGGAACAAAGGTTTTAATGCATGGAAAGGGCAAATCGAAAAAAATAAAGCATTACTGAACCCTGCGGTATTGAAAGATAGGGCCGAGATCAGAGCATTTTTTGCTGCAAGAGCAGATAAGCAAATTCAAGCATCCAATGAGTTGTATGATCAATTCTTAAAATGGAATCAACAAGCAGCAGGACTAGATAGTTATGCAGATGTATTGAAGTGGGTTAGGGCCTACAGACTTAAAACTGATTCTTCCACATCATACTCTCGATAGGCTTTTCAGGCTGTCCGCTATACTTAGCATTCTTCTTTTGATTGTATTTAACTTCAATTTCACCATCCACAGGGAAGTAAATCAATTGACCAATTGGCATTCCTTTATAAACTCGAACAGGTTGTTTAACAGAGATTTCTAGGGTCCAATAACCACAGAAACCAACATCTCCTTTACCAGCGGTTGCATGAATATCAATTCCTAGACGACCAGTAGATGATTTACCTTCTAAAAAAGGTACATGCGCATGTGTTTCGGTATATTCCAAAGTAACACCTAAATAAAAACCAGTTGGCTCTAATACAAATCCTTCATCAGGAATTTCAAAATAGCTAATGGTATTGTGCGCTTTTGCGTCTAGGACTGCATTGTCATAGGTGGCCAACCATTTTCCAAGATGCACGTCATAACTATTGCTTCCAAGATCTTTACGATCGTATGGTTCAATTTTAATGGTTCCTTTTTGGATTTCTTCTAGTATGCGTGTATCTGATAATATCATCTTAATCGATTTATGTTTAATTTCGGTCTTTAAAACAGACCGCAATCTAATTCAAAATGCCTTTCTTTTATCAACAAAATATTAACGAGACAGCTCATTTAGCTATTTGGTCTATCCAAGAACCTGCATCTTTTTTTGAGACAGATGTACAGCTTGCGGTACCCATTGCCAATGAGGAAAGAAGGACACAACATTTGGCGGTAAGGTTGTTGTTTAAATTAATGATGCCAGACGCAGATTTGAGTCAATTGGTGATGGCTGATAATGGCAAACCTTATTTAATTGGATTGCCCTTTCATTTTTCATTTTCACATTGTAAAGGTTACGCAGCATGTGCGGTAGACGATCAACCAATAGGAATAGATATCGAAATCATACATCCGCGCATTGCAAAAGTGGCCCATAAGTTTTTAAACGATCAGGAGAAAGCAATGATTGAAACTTTGGATGAAAAAGACCAATTGAATCAGTTGGCATTTTTATGGGCAGCCAAAGAAGCCATGTATAAAAAGCACGAACAATTGGGGATTGATTTTGCGAAGGATTTTAATATCCTTGAATTAACGAAAGGGGAAAGGGGAATTGTGCCAGCTCAAATTTTACATAAGGGAAGTAATATCAGTGTCCATTTAGATTACCATTTTGGTATGGACTATATCTGCGTGACATGTTATCACTAAATATTCTTTAGAATATTATTCTTCCTCTAGACCAAGTGTAGTATCATCTTCAAGTAAATCCAAATGAATAGCGTCAGCACCTGCGATGCCTTCAATAGATCCTTTTATGTGCATGGCATTGAGTAATACTTTTTCAAGTTGTTTCTCTCTTGCTTTCCAGAGTTTTTCCATAGCGTCTCTTTCTTTTTGAATACTAGAACGCATTTGTCTAAAACCTTCGCCAACAGCCTTCCATTGTTCGCTGAATTCATTGCTCGTTAAGTAGTCGTAAAGAAAACTCATTTTGTCTCCTTTATTTACTTGACTCTTCTTTGCATCATGAATTTTCAGAATTGCATTTCTTAATAATAAGGCAACGCTTTTTACTTCTTGGAAAGAGCAAATATACACGCCGTCTTTTTCACCAAAACGATCCAATTCTTTAGGGAAGGTTTGAGTTACAATCACTGCAATGTCTGCGCCTTGACTGCGCATATCCGCTTTTAATTTATCAATCCACTCTTGGTTAAAGTCTTTGGTTCTTTTACTTTCATAAATAATTTTACCAGCTTCTTGCCCAAGACTATTGCGCACCATTTGAATACAATCTGCGCCGCGAACACCTTTTCCAACTTCTGAAATCTGGTCAAAAGGGAAGCTTGTCTTAAGTAATTCTTCCAACAATAATTCTTGTACTTCTCCTTGCATTTGCATACTGCCTTGTTCTGCTTTGCGACGCATTTCTTCGGCTAGTTTGCGTTGGTCTTCTAATTGCTTTTCTAGTTCTTTTACTTTTAATACATGCTCCTGGTCTTTAATAGACAGGCGTTCTGCTTCTTCCTTTTGTATTTGTGCTTTTAAACTTTCTCTTTCTGTATTTAATTTTCTTTGTAATTCTAATTCAAGTTCTGCTTCTTTAGCTTGAATGGCTTGTACTTGCTTTAAGAATTCTAATTCTTTTTGTCTGAATTCATTCACCTGCTTGCTCATATTGGCTTCGTTGTCTTGCATCAACTTAAGCTTGTGTTCATACTCGCCAGCAATATTCTTTTTTAATTGTTCTGTTAATTCGTTCTGAATTTTTGTTTTTTGTTCCGCCAATAATAGATTGGTTTCTTCTTCCTTCTTTTTTTGCCAATCGGTCATCTTGCCACGCAATTCTTTTTCAATCTCGTCGCGAATAGCGTCGGTTGGTTCAAAGCTATGTTGACACTTGGGGCAGGTTACGTTGTAATTTGACATAAGACAAATATAAATAAAGTTTGGGTTGTTTTTCAAACCCTATTTTTCGATTGCCAGCAAGCTGTCATCTCAAA
>Ga0208231_1000436_pt1 | contig 11768 bp, 13 predicted proteins | sample LakMenEpi15Jun12_FD_150702 | JGI IMG/M metagenome (GOLD analysis project Ga0208231, IMG submission 150702) | Freshwater microbial communities from Lake Mendota, WI - 15JUN2012 deep hole epilimnion (SPAdes) | ecosystem: Environmental > Aquatic > Freshwater > Lentic | place: Lake Mendota, Madison...
TATCGATGATACAAATAACTTACCACAGCACATTCACGATACCGCAATTGATGGAACTGGTTTCATAGTATCTCAGTTCTATGAAGGTGGATCATTCAACAGCCCATTGGGTGTAGGTTTGGATGCAGGTGGACCCTCTACAACAGAGTGGACAGTTGTATTCGATGGCGGTAGTGTAGTAGATAACTTCAATTAAAACAGGGGTTATAATAAGATAAGTTAATGGGCAGCCCCCATAAGGAGAAATAAAAATATGGCAACAAGAATGCAACAGCGCAGAGGTACTGCAGCACAATGGACGGCTGCAAACCCAATTCTAGCAGCAGGTGAAATCGGTTTTGAAACTGATACAAGTAAGTTTAAGATGGGTAACGGATCATCAACATGGTCTGCCCTACAGTACTTTGCTAACGCAGCAGAACTAGCAGCAATTATTGATAGTGCTCCAGGAACTATGGACACATTAAACGAGTTAGCAGCAGCCCTTGGAGATGATCCAGCGTTCTTTACAACAACAGCAAACAATCTTGCACTAAAGGCTCCAATCAACAATCCTACATTTACAGGAACAGTTGGCGGAGTTACAAAGTCAATGGTCGGTCTTGGCAATGTTGATAATACAACAGATGCTAATAAGCCAGTATCAACAGCAGCACAAGAAGCCCTTGATCTTAAGGCACCATTAGCATCACCATCATTAACTGGTGTTCCAACAGCACCAACAGCATCTTCACTAACAAATACAACACAAATTGCAACAACAGAATTTGTTCAGACAAAGGTAAACAATTTAGTAAATGGCGCACCAGGACTGCTAGATACATTAGACGAGTTAGCAGCAGCACTAGGAAATAATGAAAACTTTGCTTCAGAATTAACAAACACTCTTGCACTAAAAGCATCACTAACAAATCTAAGTGATCACAACAGTTCTACAGAAAATGTACACGGAATTGCAGACACTTCTCTTCTTGTAACAGATGCTGGTCTTGCAGAAGCACTAACAGACGCAATTGAAGCACACAATGATCTTACAACAAACGTACATGGAATTGCAGATACTGCAGAACTTGCTACAGCAGCAGATATTGTAGCAGCAAATTCAGCGGCTTCTACAGCACTTGGACTACACGCTGATGCAACAACAAGCGTACACGGAATTGCAGATACTTCACTTCTTGTGACAGTCTCAGATCTTGAAGACGCACTTGATGAAGCGTCAGTAGATCAATCAGCACTTGCAGGAACAGGAATTGATTGGAATGCAGCAGAGTTAAGATTTGATATTGATGCAACAATTGCAACTACAGCATATGCTGATCAAGCAGAAGCAGACGCAATTACAGCAGCAGGAACAGCAGCAGACACAAAGATTTCAACTGCAGTAGCAGCACTTACAAAGTCTTCAGTAGGTCTTGGAAATGTTGACAATACTTCAGACGCTAATAAGCCAGTTTCAACTGCTACACAAACAGCGCTTGACCTAAAGTCACCACTTGCTTCACCAACATTTACAGGTACTGTCACCACAGGACATGTACTACCAGCAACAGATATTACATTTGACTTGGGCTCTCCTACAAAGATGTGGAGAGATATTTATGTTGGTCCAGGATCCTTGTACGTTAACGGACAAAAGGTTCTTCAAACTGACGCAGGTGACGTTGTTATCACTGCAGATGCTAATGAAAACTTGGCATTAAGAACAAGCGGAAGTGGTAACATTGAACTAGATCCAACAGGTGCTGGTTCTGTTAACATAAAGGGACCTTTAGTTGTTGAAGCAGGAGCCAACTTCTCAAGCAATGATGGAAACGGAATTGCATTTAGCAATGGAATAAAGGCTGATTCTGTATCAAGCAATACTCTAAATACAGACCTATCTCTATCTGGAAACGGTACAGGAAAAGTTTATCTTAATGATAATGCAGAAGTAAATGGAAACCTTGTTGTTGGTGGAAACCTAACAGTAAGCGGAACAACTACAACTGTAAACAGCGAAACAATCTCATTGGCTGATAACATTATCGACCTAAACAGCAACTTTACTACTGGTACTCCAACAGAGAATGCAGGAATAAAGATTAAGCGTGGAGACTCATCTGATGTTCAACTTCGTTGGAATGAGTCTACTGATTCTTGGGAGTTCACAAATGATGGAACAACCTATTCTGCAATTGCAGGACTTAATTCTCCAACATTTACTGGAACAGTATCTGGTATAACAAAAACTATGGTTGGTCTTGGTAATGTTGATAATACAACAGATACTAACAAGCCAATTTCAACTGCCACACAGACAGCACTTGACCTAAAAGCCCCAATTGCTTCTCCAACATTTACTGGAACAGTAACAGTTGCAGCAGCAGGAGTAGCGTTTACAGATGGTACACAGACAAAAGAAGGAACTCCTTCGAGAACTCCTATTATCCAAAAAACAGCAGCGTACACACTTTCATCACTTACAGAAAGAGACTCTTTAATCGAAGTTGCACATAGTGGTACTTCAGCAGTAAATGTTACAATTCCTGCAGATTCAACACTAAACTTCCCAATCGGAACTTCTATTGATGTTCTTCAAACAAGTACAGGACCAGTTGCAATTGCAGCATCCGCAGGAGTAACATTAAACTCTACTCCAGGATCAACACTTCGTACAACTTGGTCATCTGCAACTCTCTTTAAGAGAGCAGCAAACACATGGGTTCTCTTCGGAGACCTAAAGTAATATTGTAATAAGAAAAGGGGAATTAAAAGATGGCAAATAAAAAAGTAGGAAAAAAGTCCCAAGCAGCAAATGACTTCTTGGAGCCAAAGCCACCAATCAATGTTGGCAGAACTGACGTTGGTACAAATAGACCATTTAATAGTGCAGCAGCATCAGTTACTTTTGAATTGCCAGCAGGTTCTCCACCAGCAACTTCTTACACAGTATCTGCAACATTTGTTGCAACAGGTGCAGGAGGAGATGGTTCAACTGGAACTACTGTAACTCAGGCAGGAGCATCATCCCCAATTGTTATAGGTGGACTTAAGTCTGCAGCATCTTATACATTTACTGTAACTGCAACAAATGCTTCTGGAACATCAGCAGCATCAACTGCTACTGATGCGCTTACTGTTACATCAGTACCAAACAAGGTTGGAACAGTAACTGCATCAGTTACAGCAGGGTCACAAAACGATACAATTACTTGGTCAGCACCAGCAACTGGTGGAAAGCCAATTACTCTTTACAGATATACTTCATCTGATGCTAAAACTGGAACATCAGCATCTTTATCTTCTTCAGTAGCACAAGAAGCAACAACTGCACAGACCTATCAGGTACGGGCAGAAAATGGTAATGGGTTTGGAGACTATTCTAATCCATCTAATAGCGTTACCACTCCTCCATTCTTCCCGCCGTTTTTCCCATTCTTCCCATTCTTCCCATTCTTCCCATTCTTCCCACCATTTTTCCCTTACTTCCCGTTCTTCCCATTCTTCCCACCGTTCTTCCCGTTCTTTCCATTCTTTCCATTCTTCCCACCATTCTTCCCATTCTTCCCATTCTTCCCATTCTTCCCACCTTACTTCCCGTTCTTTCCATTCTTCCCATTCTTCCCACCATTCTTCGTTGGAGTAGGTGTTGGAGTAGGTGTTGGAGTTGGAGTTGGAGTTGGAGGATGCTTCGCTAACTATTGCTGGCTATGCTCTTGCTCAAATTGTACTTGTTAAAAATTAGAAAGGGGTGTGTATACCAAATATGCACCCCTAACTAAAGAATATGATATACTAATAATTAAGAAAAAGGAGATATTATGTACGCAGTTTTATCAAAGAAAAATGAGACATCTTGGGATGTTCTTAGAACTATCGCTCCGTATGAAAATTTAGACAGGAACGCTATTGTTGAAAGTGCTGTAGCAAAAACTCCGCCTCCATTTGGAATGGAGACTACATCTTTTAGAGATAGCGCAAGACTTGGATCTACTTGGGATGGAGTTTCATTTTCTGGAGGAGTTAATCGACCTGAAGATTCTGTAGTACTTGATATCTGGGATGAGAATAAAAGATTTTCTTTACTTTCTGACAATGTAATAATTGCAAATTTTGTTTTAAGCAATTCTTCTGTTCTGTCAGATTTTATGTCTGAAAGATTTCAAGGAGAAGTTATTTTGGTTAAGGTTCCAGCAGACCAAGCAGTTGCTGCAGGTGAAACTCATGGCTGGGATGGCTCAAGATTTACAGAAGTTTAATTTTTAAACTATACAAATAGAAAAGGGTTTTAAAATGTATGATGAAAATAACAATGTGTGGTTTACAAAAGATAGGTCTGAAACAGCCTTAAATAGGTATCCATCAAAAACTATTGGGAATAACATACTGGTTGAAAATCCAGCATTAGGAATTAATCTGTACAGAAATGTGTTTTCAAAAGAAGATTCCGAAAGATATATAAAAACATTAGAGTCTAATTTGGGTGGAAATGGCAAATACAAATGGTCAGAGGCAAAAGTAACTAATTCAGATGTGCCAATTAAGAAGGCTAGAGACGCTGTAGACTTTAGATTTAAGCAAGAAAACTTGGGACCAAGAGATGAGCATAATGCCGAACTTATTGACTTGCATGAAGAGATCTATCAAAAGTTAAAGTTTTGTGTTGATGACTATGCCAGGTACTGGGGAATAAATGTTGTATACTATGAAGCATTTAACTTTGTAAAATACGAAGGAGAAGGAACTCACTTTAATATTCATGCAGATCACGGTCCAATGTACAACTGCACTGTATCCGCAGTAATATATATAAATGAAGACTATGAAGGTGGAGAAATTAGGTTCCCACGACTTGACGGATATACTCATACTCCAAAGGTAGGAGATATATTAATTTGCCCATCTAACTATATCTATGAGCATGCATCCTTACCAATGAAAGAGGGAGCAAAATATTGTGTTGTCGTAATGACAGACATTAATGAACTGGGACACAAGTAGTGTCTCTTGTTGCTATTTTCCGATCATTCAGACCATGGCTAAATAAAGATAGCGTTTCTGTTCCTGTTCCAACACAAAAAGAAATTCCAGATTGGTATAAGGATGCAGACAGATTTGCAAAAATGCCAAATGGAGAATACTACAAGGCCCCAAAAGAGGTTTGTCCATTTCCTAAAGAAGGAACAACAGATGATTACGGAAAGATTCCAACCTGGAAAGCCTGCCCAGCAATCATGGATGCTTTTTCAACAGGGTATGTGTTTAAAACCCCATGCGATCTAACATTTGCCAAAAATTCTTACGGAGTAATTAATGTAACAGTCGCTGATCCTAAGTATAAAGACTTTTGCACCCAGAGACCACCAATGCCACAGTTTGAACATCCAAAAGGATTTTATACACATCATTTTGCTTGGAGTTCTGACTGGGGGCTAGAGTTGCCAGAAGGTTATAGTGCTCTGTTTATGACACCAATGAACAGATTTGATCTTCCATTTATGAACACTACTGGAATTGTTGACAGCGACAAGGTGCATCTTCTTGGAAGTTTTCCATTTTTTATTGCAGATGGATGGGAAGGAACAATCCCAGCAGGAACTCCATATCTTCAGGTGCTGCCATTTAAAAGAGAAAACTGGGAACACGAAATAGAAATTTTAAGTCAATCTGATATGTATGGTAAAATGGTAGATAACGCAAACTTTTACCGTCAACCAGATGGCGGGGTATATAAAAATAAAGTATGGTCAAGACGAGAGTATAGATAGGAAACAAAATGCAAACTTGGACAGAAAAAGAAATTCTTGGAAATGGAATTGTGTGTTACAGAAACGTTATAAAAAACGAGTTTGATGTAATAAACAGACTTGAAAATGCTCTTGGCTCTGTTGCTGGGTATGGAGAATTATCAGCAGAAGGCAAAAGATACCATTGGATGCCAGCATACGTAGGATATCAACAATTGATGCCAGACTATAGAGACTGCGTAGATTTTAAATTTAAGAAAAGTGACATAGAATTAGACAAAAGCGAAGAGTCGCTAAAACTACAATCTTTATGGCAAGATATATATGACGCACAGGCTGCTGCTGTAGAAGATTACAGAAGAGATTACAATATTATGCCATTAAAATATTGGGAAGCCTTTAATTTTATTAAGTATGGTCCAGGTCAACACTTTAAAGAACACCACGATCACGGATACTCATACAATTGCACGGTCTCACTTGTTGCATATGTTAATGATGACTATGAGGGTGGAGAGTTGTATTTTAGACTGCAAGGTCTGAATATCAAGCCAAAGGCTGGAGATCTTTACATTTTCCCATCAAACTTCATGTATCCTCATCAAGCAATGCCAGTACACTCTGGAACAAAGTATTCAATTGTTACTATGCTTGACTACAGCAAGAAGTACCATACACCAGATATGTATGACCCAAAGTGGGATAAAGAATAGTGATCAACATCTCAGTTGAGAAGATGCCTGGCAACTCTTTTGTAATTTCTCCCATGTCTATCAAAAGAGATTGGATGGATGCTACATCAGAAAATCATGCATATAGATGTTTTCCTGTAACACAAGCAAATGTTATTGGATGGAGTCTTTCATGCTTAGAGGATATTTCTTTTATCTGGGATGGGATAAATGACCAAACACAAGACCACATTAAGATTGTTTCTGCACCAGAAGGGTCTTATACTGGAAGAGGGCAATCTTCTCTTAGCCTTAACACTGGGTTAGTTTTTAAAACTGAACAAGAAGTAAGCATACTTAGCATAAATCCAGTAAACTATTTTAATGAAGATTTTGAGACAATGTCAAATCTAATTAGCACTTCCTTTTTTGATAATCCGCTTCCTTTAGCGATTAAGGCAAAATCAGCAAATAAAGAAGTAACAATAAAGGCTGGAACGCCATTAGCAACAATCATTCCAATATCTTTGACTAATTTAAATAATAGTGCTATAGAAATTGTTAATTATAAAGATGAAGACAGGTCTAGAACAGAGTCCAATATTGCCTATGGAGAAGCAGCACAAGTGCTAAACTCTTCTGGGCAATGGACTGATTGGTATAGAGATGCTGTTGATGAAAATGGAAAAACACGAGGACAGCATGAAACAAAAACATTAAAACTTTACGTTAATGATAATACTGGTGCACAATGAACGACACAAGGCCAAACCATGATGATATGGTAAATAACTATATTCAAAATGCAAAAGATGGAAAAATTAGTCATTATATAATTACAGTCTCAAGAGATGGAGAGTCTCCAGTTAGATCAATAATATCTTTTGATAATGAAAAGCAGGCTAACGAAGGATATGAAATGTATCAAGATGCTGGCTTTGCAAAAGACTATTTAACTGTATCTATGTATGAGCCATCTGGAAAAATAAATACAAAGGTTTTAAAAAGAAACCACGCAGGAGATCCATCATTTGTAAGGCAAAACTATATAGATACAGTTGAAGCATTGCACTCTTTGAAGGATAAGTTAGACAAGGAAGACTATGAGAATGTCTGCATTAAAATTGTCACTTCTTTTGCAAAAGATAACTGGAGATTCAATCCAGAAAGGTTTTTAAAACAACTAGAGATTGAGAGGGAATTATAGGGTATAAACCCTATGATATAATCAAATTATGGATAAATCAGAAGCATCTGTTGTTGTTAGAAAGCCTTCTATGACACCTTCTGGGTGGTTTGGCAATAGCAAAGATATGATTGTTGAGTTAGAAAATTTTATGACTCAAGAAGAGATGGACTTTTTAGAAAAGGCTGCAAAGTCTTTAACAATTTGGGATGTAACAGAAAGCCACGTTAATGAAAATGGAACTGTTGTTTATGATTCTAATTATTGGAAAGACAGAGTAGCAACATATCCTACTTTAAATAAAAACAATCCAGAAATAGCCCCAGTTGTTGCAGGACTATTTGAAAGACTAAAGCCGATTGTTGAAGATTTTTACAAGGTAGAAGTTATACCTACAGGACCTACAATTGTTAGATGGCTACCAGGACAGTTGCAAAATCCGCATGCAGATAAAGAACTTCATGAAGGACCAGATGCAGGTCTTCCAAATGATTTTCCAAACTACGATCTTTCAAGTCTGTTTTATTTAAATGAAGACTATGAAGGTGGAGAACTATATTTCCCATTACAAGGAATTCAGTTTAAGCCTAAAAAGGGTGCAGCATATTTTTTCCCAGGGGATAAAAATTATATTCACGGAGTAACAGAAATTAAAAGTGGTATTAGATACACCTGTCCTTTCTTTTGGGAGATAACAAAGCACACAGGAGAAAGACAACCATGACAACACAGCCTGTAGAGCATATTGAGATATATCCAAATATATTTGTATATAAAAATCTTTTTAAAGATATATCTAAAACAACATCTTTGTTAAAAGAAGAAGACGAAGAAGGCTTGTTTAGTCCATGGACCCAGTGGGCTTCTTTTGGTCAATACATTAATCCTTTATTTAAAGATCATCCACACACGATGACTATGGATTACATAGAAAAAGAAGTAGAAACTGCAAGCCCAAAACAAGAAGAACAAAAACTTGCAATTTTAGAAGTTTTTAAAAATTTTCATTTAGCAACAAAAGATTATATAGCCAAACATAATGTTGAGTTTGATGAGGAAGCATTAGTAAAAGATCACGATGGTGCAACTCGTAAACTTTGGACTAGTAATGGGCCTTCAATTGCAAGATATAGAACAGACATTGAAGACTCCATAGGATTGGTCTACCACTCTGATTATGTAAGAGAGCCAATTAAAAGCCCAGGAAACAAGTTTGTAATAACGGCATTAACATACTTTAATGATGATTATGAGGGAGGAGAAATTGATTTTGTTGTTGGCAAAGATGCTTATATGTATAAGCCAGAGGCTGGAGACGTTTTAGTTTTTCCTTCAGGTCACCCAGACATACTAACTAAGGATGGCAAAGTTTACCTACACGGGGTTATGGTTCCAAGAAAAGAAAATAAGTATATTGCCAGAATGTACTGGATGAAGTACGAAGATGCTTCTCAAGAATGGATTGACAAAGAAAATGATTTTGGAAAAGAAGTGTGGCAAGAAATGCAAACAGAAATTATAAAAAACTTTTGGGCTGGCATTCCGCCAAGAAAAAGTGCAGGAGAGGTAAACAGAATAAAATGAATTTAAATAATAAAAAAAGAATAACAAAAGATATTGTTGTTTATGAAAACTTTATAAGTAAAGAAGATTGTCAAAAAATGATACAGGCCCTTGATGCACAAGCAGACAATGGAAAGATTTCATGGATGCCAATATCTTTTTATGAGTCATACTCTTCTGTCCTTCCACAAGACAACGATCAAGAAGTGTTAGATGCTGGCCTTATCCCAACAATCTTTTCAGACATTGAAAAAATGATGCCAGAGGCAATAGCATCAGTTCACGATCTTGATCCAAAGATTATATCTAAGATTGGGTATCACACACAAAAGTGGGAGCCAGGAGCCTATGCAAGAATTCACTCAGATAACACGGATGAGCACGGAAACTCTGGAGCATTTACAAGAAGTCGCTACGCTGGATTCTTATATCTTAATGATGATTTTGAAGGTGGGCTTCTTAGGTTTCCAGATCAAAGCATAGAGATTAAACCACAGGTAGGAATGCTTGCTGTTTTTGACGGGGGATTTAATAATATGCACGAAGTCTCCTTAATAGAAAGCGGAGTAAGATATACCATAGGATCTTTCTGGGACGATAGGGAAGAATCTGATTACCCACAAGAAGTACGAGACGCTTGGGCAGCAGAGATGAAAGAGACAAGGGCAAAGCAAGAAATTGAAAGAGCAGAATGGCAAGAGTTATTAAAACAAGGATACAAATTAGATAAAAATGGCAACAAGTATAAGGTTGGAGACTAAAATGGAAATTTTCTTAGAGAAAGAATTTGTGGATGCTAATTATGAGATAGAGGTTTGGCACGACCAAGTTCTTGCTATTAAAAACTTTATATCGGATGAAGAGTTAGAAACAATTTGGCAAATAATCAATAACGCTACAGAAGCAGACTGGGGCATAGAATATACAAAAAATCTTGCTAGATTCTGCATGGAAAAATTTGGAAGAGACGACGTTGACAATCTGGTTGCTGAAGGCAAGTTTGAGATTACTCAAGGATGGCAAGACAAGAACCTGAACATTGTTCATGAGCCAATCACTGTTACTCTACAAAGAAGACTTGGTAATTTAATTGCTCTTTCAGATCCATCTCTAGAACTTGCTGGGTTTGGAACATTGCAAAGAATGCAAGAAGGAGTTGAACTAAAGTCTCATACAGACCAGCACACTGACCCATCAATAAGATATGCTGCTATCTTGTACATTAATGATGACTATAAAGATGGAACATTATTCTTTGAAAACAAATCAGAATCTGATTTGAGACCAGCACCAAAGACATTGCTTATTTTTCCAGGAACAGAAGAATATGAGCATGGTGTAAGACCTGTAGGAAAAAATAGTCCAATAAGATATGTAACTGTTGGATTTATAAAAGTTAGAGGTTGGTATGAAAATAATAAATACTAAGGAGAAATACTATGGATAGAGAAATACTTGAAGAGAAGGTTTATTATTACACAAACGTAATTGAAGACCCAAAGAAACTTGTTGACGCAATTGAAAATGATAATAAAGATGAGTGGGGAGAGTGGATGGCTTGTAGTGGTCAGCACTACGTGTATGGAACCGACAAGACAATTGCTCCTTCAGAGGGAAATGACTATATCTATAAGACTTTAGAAAAAGCATTTGACGATGTTGCAAGAGATTATGCAAAGGCTCAAGGGATTACAGATGAGCCAAAGTTATTTCCTCAGTATCCAATTAAGAAGTATCAGCCAGGAACATTTATGGGCGCACACTTTGATCAGCAAGAGGGTGATGAAAGACTTAAGGTTTCTTTTGTAATGTATCTTAACGATGACTACGAAGGTGGAGAGATATCTTTTACAATTGCTTCTCCAGGAGGAATATTAACAGGAGCAAGACCTCCGTCAGATTTTGATCTTGCAGAAAAAGACACAAATTATACATTTGCAGTAAAGCCAAAAGCAGGAAGTATTATTGTTTTCCCTCCATCACCACCATATCATCACACTGCTCACTTAGTAAAAAGTGGTGAAAAGATAATGGTTCCTCAGCACTGGATCCACTAAACAATAAACCTAAACAACATATTTAGGTAGAGTTTTACTTTTTTGAAAACTCTGCTATACTTAACACTATTCCGTTTTTGAAAGGACGATACGCATTATGTCAGATTTTTTTAGTTTTAAACTTCCAGAGGACTTTGTAGAAAAGTATAAAGCACAAGAGAGCCCGTTTGGTTTTAAAGATGCAGCAGAAAACTCACTTGGAGAAATTACTTTTATTCGTACATATTCTCGAATGAAGGAAGATGGAACTAAAGAAAGATGGCACGAAGTTTGTCGTCGTGTAATCGAGGGTATGTATTCAGTACAAAAGAATCATGCTAAAGAAAATCGTCTACCATGGAATGACTACAAGGCTCAGAAGTCTGCACAAGAAGCATTTCAAAGAATGTTTGAATTGAAGTGGACACCACCAGGACGAGGCATGTGGGCATTTGGAACTCCTATGACCATGGAGAAAAAGAACTCTGCAGCACTACAAAACTGTGCAATGGTTTCAACAAAGGATCTTGACAAGAATGATCCAGGAGCACTATTTGCTTGGGTGATGGATGCACTGATGCTT